>VAOW01027762.1_pt1 | contig 17982 bp, 17 predicted proteins | sample 3393921 | NCBI WGS metagenome assembly VAOW01 (sample SAMN08290428, study PRJNA428436) | hydrothermal vent metagenome | isolation source: Deep-sea hydrothermal vent chimney | place: Indian Ocean: Southwest Indian Ridge | depth 2742 m m | reverse complement strand
GCAATGCTCTGGTTTCCGGCGATGCTCGGGTTTCCGGCAATGCTCTGGTTTCCAGCAATGCTCGGGTTTCCAGCAATGCTCGGGTTTCCGGCAATGCTCGGGTTTCCGGCGATGCTCGGGTTTACGGCAATGCTCGGGTTTCCGGCGATGCTCTGGTTTCCGGCAATGCTCGGGTTTCCGGCAATGCCCGGGTTTCCGGCAATGCTCGGGTTTCCAGCAATGCTCTGGTTTCCGGCAATGCTCTGGTTTCCGGCGATGCTCGGGTTTCCGGCGATGCTCTGGTTTACGGCAATGCTCGGGTTTCCGGCAATGCTCTGGTTTCCGGCGATGCTCTGGTTTCCGGCGATGGGTAATGGAAATAGACGACACCAAAGAATATTATTCTACGCGAGCAGCTGCGCGCGCGGCCGCAAAATGGGGGAATGGCCCCCACACCAATGTAGACAGGGTGGCGCGTGCGATAGACACGATAGGAGGACGGGCATTCTGCCAGCGACCCAGCGGTGTCCGGGATTAGGAGAAAGATTACGAGTACAAAAATTTTGAAGTGTACATGTGCAAACGAGTATCAGGATCGGCACCGTGGACTGCGTATGCGAGTTCACAATTTGGCCCAACCCAAACACCTTCCCCCCGACATGCCGATGCACCGTATGCTTAACGTTAAGAGAGGAATCCAAGTCCTTGGCCACCCCGACCCAGCTTCCAAGAAAATAGAAAAGAAGAAGAATCTAAGGGTAAATTCTCAGTGTATCTTTCTGTTTCCTGTGGCTAATAATAATATACCGTAGGTATATGTATATTATTAGCCACGTAAGAGCAAGAAGTGGTGTTAGACGTGTGCGTGTGCGTGTGCGTGTGAAGCAGAAATAATATTCAGAATTCAGAATCGACTAAAACAGAGTATTGTGATATAAGCAGTCTAGATTATCAGTGCACGCACGCGAAAAGGGATGAAATGACTCCGACTGAATACATTGTAATGATTTTATTGCCTGCACTGGGTGGGATTGCGATACTGATTCCGTTCGGTGCGTTGGCTTCTCATTTGATTAGAGTCTGGACAGAGCACAAAGAGCAGCGGTGGTTGCGCGTGCTTAAGAAGCACCAAAAGGCGCTGCAACGGAGGTGTGATGTACGACAAGATGAAGAGGATAGGAGGTAGGACGACATGGTATGTAGCTCATTAAGAATCCTTTCAATTTATGAAGCATTGGACGGAGAGGCGAACGCCTTTCATCAAGGTAGCTGGACTGTATTCGTGCGTACAGCAGGGTGTTCCATTGCTTGTTCGTGGTGCGATACTAAATATAGTTGGGGTCCGCGGGGGGGGCTGGAACTAGACCCCGCTGCGGTAGTCAGGCAGATAAATTGCTTGTCGCACTGCAGGAAGGTAACACTCACGGGAGGGGAACCATTGGAACAGCCGCTCCCAGGATTGAACGCGTTGTTTCGGACACTACTAGCACAGAAGTATAAGGTAACCGTCGAAACGTCTGGATGCTGTCCTGTGGGGTGGCTAAAGGAGTTGGATGAAAACCTTGCTCTGGTCATTGATTACAAGCCCCCTTCCGCACACGCACGTCGTGAGACCCTCATGCAGAATTTCCAGGGCTTACTGCCGCGACACGTGGTTAAATTCGTGGTACAGAATGATGAGGACTTCGATTGGGCGGTACGAGCAATTCAATCCATGCGCAATTATCTGAATTGTCAGGCACGAATGGTACTGTCGCCCATGGTAGCGGAAGGTAAGTATACGCAGCCGTTTGCGCTGGCAGAGTGGGTGCAAAAGATGAGGTTACGCGGCCTGCCGGAAATGCAGGTAGGGCTCAACATACAACTTCATAAAATTGTTTATCCTACCGACGCTCGAGATGAAGAGCGCTCGGGGGTGGATTACACTCGCCGCAAGCCAGGGTCCCCTTGGGAGAGATTGACATGAGCGTGTATAGAATTCTGGTGTTCACCGACACCCACTTGACCGACAGAGAGTCGGATACACACAGGTGGCAAATCTTTCCCTTTTTAGGGCAGGTAGAGCATGAGTACGGAAAGATAGATTTGCTTGCCCACCTTGGGGACCTCACAGAAAAGAAGGATGGACACTCTTCTGCTCTGCTGCATCGAATCGTGAAGGAGTTGAAGGCTGCACCGGGTGAACGCAAGGTGGTGCTGAAGGGCAACCACGATTATGTAGAAGAGGGCGAGCCCTTCTTCAGTTGGTTGTCTTCTTTGGAGGACGCTGGAATCACGTATGCAACGACTCCCCAATCTTATGTACCCTATCCTGAGATTTTGTTACTACCGCATGCGCGGAACCCCTTGCGTGAGTGGGAGCAACTAAAGCTAAAAGTAGACCCTAAGCTAGTGCTTACTCATATCACAGTGGATGGTGCGCAGACAGAGATGGGCTCTGTCATTCCTGGTATCCCCCGCTCAAAGATCCCCGGAGACAAGGCACTGGTATTGTCAGGAGACATTCACAAACCGCAGCAGATGGGTCCTGATTTTGTGTATGTGGGGACCCCTTATTTTATTAGGTACTCTCCTGATTATGAACCCCGCGTGCTGCTAGTAGAAGTTGATCCGGACGAGTTGACAAACCGACCTGTCCCCAACTTCCATCTCATCTACGTTCCTACAGGTTTGCAACGTTTCATCGCGGTGACAGTGACAATGGAAGAACTTTTGATGGGTGGGGGCGGCGAGATTCCTGGGCTCTTGTCACACCTAGGCAATGGAGGTCGTATGAGAATCCGTGTGAAAATACCCACGCACACGCTTCCGAACGAATGGAAAGAATTCAAAACTAGGGCACTGGAGGCGGATTGGATGCTACCTGAGAGGGTGTCTATCTTGCCATTGATACAACCTGTCACTGCTACAGATCAAGACGAGGTAAGTACTCGTACCCACAAATCACCTGAGGATGTATTACATGATTACTGCCAGACCTATCACATCTCGCAAGGGCTCGAGAACATTGGTTCGGAGCTGCTCCGGAGCAGTAGTTCAAAAAGCTAAGCTGCTCTCGTTTCAGGGGCTTGCCCACCTGGAGGTTGAGTTTCCTGCTACCCCGGGATTGTATTGGATTACAGGAGACAACCAGGAAACTCCCCGCTTAGGCGCGAACGGGGTAGGAAAGACGTCGCTGTGGAATGCCCTGACATGGGCTTGTGCAGGTAAGACGGGGGACGGCCTCGCCGGACCTAAAGTGGTCGATAGGGCTGCTAAGACAGCCGAGGTTACTGTCACTTTGTCCGATGGGCGAGAGATCGTGCGCACTCAGTCTCCCAACGGTCTGGAGATGAATGGCACAGTACGAGACCCTGCTAAGTTTGCGGAGGTATTCGGTTGTAGCTGGGAGGCGTGGGTACAAAGTGTTCACCATGCACAGGGACAGCCTTTGTTCATCGACCTTTCTCCTGCAGATCGAGCGGGAGTGTTGTCTGAGCTATTGGAGGTAAGCGTATGGGAGCAACTAGCTTCTAGGACACGCCAACAGGCGCGAGGGTGTGACACGGAGATTCAGAAAATGGAGTCGGCCACCTCTTACTTGAAAGGGGAACTCGCGGGTCTACAAAACTCTGTTGGCCAGTACAAGTCGCAGTTACTAGCACTGGAGGTGGAAGAGGAGAAATCTCGTGTAGTCAGAGAGGCCCGAAAACAGGATATGCTTCAGCGAGAAGCGGGTACTAAAAAGGCACTAAGCACAGTACAGGTTACACTGCAGCGCCTAGAATTCAGAGTTGGGCGTGCGGCTGGAGAGGTAACACGAACCCAGGAGATAGTGAGTGCCTCCGTTAATAGGTGTGTTACAGTCAGCGGCGAGCGGGAAGCACTGCAGAAAACTTGGGCAGAAAAAGAACGAGCAGCCGATACCGCGCTCAGACAAGTAGAGACCGAGCCCGCTGTGGCGCGGCATGAATGCGAGCGGCTAGAGCATCTTATTGATCAGTTTGCAGAATTAGGGGTACATTGCAAACACTGCGGACAATCCATTCCTGCTCAGCATCGCTCGCAGCACGAACAGACAATGAAGAAGGAGTTAGAAGATGCTACCCAACTCTTGGTTAGTGCAGAAGAACGGTGCGAGCAGGAACTACAATTACGACAAGAGCTGCGAGAAGGAAGTGCGGAGGCCATGACAAAAAGCCGAGCAGCGTTGTCCGAAGTGGAGTCAGAGAGGGGTGTAGCAACTGATGCAGCTGCTGTGGCACGTAATGCGGTAGCGGAGCTGAGGTCACAAGAATCTGCAGCCCTCGCATCAGGAGCCGCGCTCGCTGAGAAATTGGTGGCAGTGCAACACGCTCTGATGGATCTGAAAAAGAGTGTTCCCTCGGTCTCTCGAACAAATATTGAATGCTCTCTGAAAGAGACCGACAAAAAGTTGTGCCAATTGAAGCAGGACCTTAGTAAGCAGGCGTTGGCACTTCAGGCCGACCGCTCTCAACAAGATGCTCTGTTGTACTGGGGCAAACACTTCGCTTTACTGAGGCTGTGGTGTCTTGAGCAGGCATTAGGCGAATTGACATTGTTGGTAGGGCCGTTTTTGGAAGACCTCGGACTAGTAGGATGGTCTTTGGTCTTCACCACCCAGAAAGGGGGCGGCTTGCAGCAGCGGTTAGAAGTTGAGGTATTTCTGCCTGGTGAGGGGGAAGGATACCCGCTCACTGCATTTTCAGGGGGAGAGCGTACGCGTTTGAGGTTGGCTGCACAAATGGCACTAGCAGCTAGTACAATGGATTCTCAGCAGTTTGGTTTTGAGGTCTGGGACGAACCCAGTGCGTATCTTAGCGGATCGGGATTGGAGGATCTGCTAGACATCTTGGCTCGCAGAGCAGAAACGGAGCAGCGCGCCATTTTCTTGGTCGACCATACGGTACCAGAGTACGCATTTTCGGGTACCTATATACTTACACGGACAGCAGCAGGAGTGGATGGACAATGGACACAGTAATAGTAGCAGAGCGGTACCACGATATTTCGTGCGGTCACAGAGTAGTTGGGCATGAATCTAAGTGCTGCAGATTGCATGGGCATAATTACCGCATCCATTTTACGTTAGAGGCCTGTCTCAACGGACTGGATGAGGTGGGCAGGGTAATTGACTTTGGTGTAATCAAAGCTTCCTTTTGCGAGTGGCTGGAGGAACGCTGGGATCACCGCTTCTTGTTATGGGAGCGAGACCCGTTGCTGTATGATCTGAACGAGGCGGTGCTAAAACAGAGAAGCAACGCAGGCGTGGACGAATTGAACGGTACTTTAGTGGCAGTACCCTTTAATCCCACTGCAGAGAACATGGCAATCTACTTACTTGAGGTAATAGGACCGCAATTGCTGCTCGAACGACAGTTACAATTTGTGTGCAAGCTATGCAGTGTGAGGGTACAGGAGACCGCGAAATGTGGTGCAGTGGCTACGTCCAGGATTCGATGAATGTTGGACAGACGCACACTAACTGCCTCAGTTCCGGTAGCTACTTTACCTCCGTTTTCTCAGGAGGACGTACTCGCATTATTAGGGTGGCGCAGGGAGGCGCAAGAAATTGTGGGATGGGTCAAGCCTGATAATTTCACGCAACCGGAGGGTGTGGGCCCCATTGACTACCGCACAATTGCTACAGAAGCACTACAGTTTTGGGAGCAGTTTAAGAGTCCCCCCGCGGACCATCTCTACGATTTAGTACTGCAACGCGTACCGGACGCCGCTCGTCCGCAGTGGATGCAAATTTTGCTGGGACTGCAGGAACTAGCTCCCCGCCTTAATCTTGCATACGTGACCGATCGGTTGCATCGTTTTCTTTATCAAGCTGATTTGAAGAGCAGAATTTATCAGTCTCTGCGATCGTTGCAATCGGGAGATCTGGAGCGCGCAGAAGAGGTACTGACTGCTCGTACAGGGATCGAAGACAGAGGCAGTGCCTTATCTCTGAGCGATACAGGTGCGTTAGAACAATACTTAGTCCAGAGGCAACAGGATCAGTTTCTTTCGGGAATACCTGATCTAGATAAATGGCACATAGCACCAGCGAGAAAAGAACTCTACCTAGTAGTGGCGCCGGCCAAGCGTGGGAAGAGTTGGTGGCTAGTCCACATCGCAAAGTTCGCTCTTATGGCCAGAGCTAGAGTACTGCACATCACAGTCGAGATGCGTAAAGAGCAGACGCTACAGCGCTACATCCAAGCCCTAACAGGAGCATCTAAACGACCAGAAGCTCTCCATCGTTTATTGAGATTGGAAAAGAATGAATCACACATTGTACGTGGGGTGCATACGGAGACTCTAGAAAAGCGACCCGGACTGATCTTGCCGGGCGGGAAGCTGGATGCGGCGGTGGTGGCAAGAGTACAGGCACTGGCAGGACGCATGGACCTGCAGATTCAAGAATATCCTACGAGTAGCCTCACTATAGGACAGATGGAGTCCTATCTGGATTGGTTGGAGCGTGTCAAGCGGTTTGTTCCCGACATGGTAATAATTGATTATGGGGATAAGTTCAAGGTAGATTCCTCAAACCTACGCATCGAGATAGGTGCAGTATTTGAGGGGATTCGGCGAGTGGGTCAAGAGCGAAACATGGCCATGGTAACAGCCACACAATCCAATAGAGCTTCTGCTCGTGCGAGGGTGGTAAGGTACGATGATGTGGCAGAAGACTACTCCAAGGTAATGACTGCTGATTGGATATTGACGCTGTCTCAGACAGAGGCAGAAAAGAGTCTGGGTGCTGCTAGAGTTCGCGTGACGGGACGAGACGAGGCAGATGGTCGGACTGTGCTGATAACGCAGAACTACGCACTCGGTCAGTTTTGTCTTGATTCCGCTATTCTGCCGGACGATTGGGAGACCCTTTTATCTGCGCATGTGCCGGAAACGGATGATGGGAAAGTTGGCTGAAGAGCTGGGCCGCTTGAAAAACGCACCGAGAGAGGATTCGGAGCGGTACAAGAGCTTGGATGCGGAGCAGCTAAAGTATGAATGGGCCCGTCGCGGGATTCAGTCGTGGGGGCCATCGCCACTGCTACACCAGCAGGCTTCTGTGCTGGCGTGCGTGGAACACGACTCATACATGTGCCTGCTGGATAAGGGACTGGGCAAAACGAAGGTGATGCTGGATGTACTCGCATATCGTTATCACGAGCTTTTACGCGAGCGTGTGCCCGACCGCATAGTAAGGGGGCTGGTCGTATGCCCTAACGAGGCGAACATTCAGAATTGGGCCGACCAGATCCATCTCCATCAGCCGTGGCACAGTCCGTGGCTATGCCCCAAAGATCCTGCAGATAAGCGCGAGTTTCTCCAACAGTTACTATCCCCCCATCGGCACAGTGAGCGATTAGTAGTAGTCGATTATTCCTCCTTGCAGACCATGCTTTGCGTGAGAGTACCGTCCAAAGATAAGGGACAGAAATATGTACCCGATTGGTCAAAGATAGGTGCCCTAGGACGTACATTTAGTATCATAGCACTGGATGAGATCCATATGGCGAAGGGGGTACAGACACTACGCTATCAAATGCTCAGGGGTTTGATGGGTTCGATTCCGTACCGGTATGGAGCGACTGCCACCTTATTTAACCAAGATCCACAAGAGGCTTGGCCGCAGTTTTATCTACTCGACCGTGGGCTCACCTTCGGCTCCACCCTGACAGCATTCCGGACACTGCTCTGCAGACGCAAGCCTGATAGGTATGCTTATTGCGGATACACATGGGAGTTCGATCTTCGTAAGCAGGAGCAGTTCCATACTTGGTTACGCGGTGCTTCGCTGCATTACTACATTCAAGATTGCGTTGACCTGCCCGCACTGCGATTCGTCCATCCGCATTTGCAGCTCACCGAAGAGCAGCAGCAAATATATCAATCTGTCAAAGCTGAAGTGATCGCAGCTCGTAAGAAGCCGCTGGATGCAAGTGGGAGAAGTCAAGTTGTTAACGTATTTCAGCGATTGCGTAGAGTGTTGTCTGGATTTATCCCTGTAGCCATGGGCGAATATGTGGCTATGGCAAGATCCCCTAAGTTGGAGTGGTTGATGGAACGGGCGGCTCGTTGGAACGAGGCACTGGTGGTATTCTATGATTTTACTGCGACCGGGAAGCAGATTACAGATGCTTTGTCTGCGCGGGGGTGGGCAGTTGGGTGGTTGTATTCAGGAAGCAAGGATAAGTCAGCGATATTGAGAGATTGGAAGGGAGGCAAGATCCAATACTTGGTAGTGCAAAATACAGTTGGGGCAGCAGGATTGGATCTGCAGCGAGCAAGACGACAAGTATTTTATGAGTGTCCTTTATCTGCTATCGTCCGGTCTCAGGCAGAGGCACGAATCTGGCGTCTTGGTCAGACCCGCACAGCGTATATCTACGACCTCTTTTTTGAACACACTCCTGAACAAAAGATTTTGGCGAGGGTACGTGAGGGGATGAGCCTGCATCGGGCTATAGTAGGGGATTAGATTATTGGGGGTTGACTTTCTAGGAGAAGGTATATACAATATATAAGTAGATACTTAATTCACAGACAGGAGATAGACCATGAAACTCACAGCAACTCAAACCAAATGCAGCCCTCGCTCAATGAAATATCCGCATACAGCTCAGGGGCGGAGGCTTCGCAACAATATAATTCACCGAGGGCAGGTTTTTCTCAAACATAACAAAGACAAATCTGTACAAGAGGCCATTCGCGGACAGATTGATAGCCTAAGAATTTCCACTGAGCACTTTTATCCTCTCAAGATCCGCGGAGGATATTGGCGGATATGGATGCTTGACCGTTGGTGTAAAGTATCCGACATTCTTTAAGGCCGATAAGCTCTGTGAAGTGGCGACGTGGCTCAGCATCAGCAGCTAGATTGGGAATCGATCTTTTCGTCTGAAGGGGTGGAGTTTGTATCCCGGGGCGCGAACGTGGCCCGAAATAGCATCAATATTCAGTGTCCCTGGTGTGGGGAGGATGACCCATCACACCACATGGGAATCTCTCTTGTGGAAGACGGGTGGGGGTGTTGGAGAGACGCCGATCACCGTGGCCGTGCTCCTGCACGTTTATTGTACAAGCTGCTAGGAGAGCGTGCGCAGAAATACCTACCAAGGATGGAGACGCTCTCCGAAATAGATTTTGCAGGCGCAGGACTGGCCTCACGATTTGCTACGCCGACAGTAACTGATATAAACATCTACACAGCTGATTGGAGCGTCGGTCTACAATTTACATCCCCTGTCGCCAAGGGCCCTCCTGCCTTCAAGCACTATTTAGAACGCCGAGGCATCTCCGTAGCCACTACCTCGCAGTACGGTCTTAGGGCTGCTATGTACGGCTCGTTGGCATGGCGGATTCTGTGCCCTATACAGTTCAGGGGGGCATTCCAGGGCTGGACTGGTCGTACCATAGGTACGGCGCGCCCTCGTTATTTGACAGGTCCAGGTCGAGTAGACTCTGTCAATACACTTCGGCTCAATCCCTCTACGCACAAAATAGTGTGCGTAGAGGGGGTCTTCGATGCGTTACGGTTACTCGAGTGCTCGAAGAGTGTTGTGTCTTTGGGAGTGGTAGCTACGCACGGCACTGCATTGTCATTTGCCAAATGTTCGCAGCTGCGCGTGTTGTCTTCGCTCGCTCCCCTTATTTTCGCATTGGATGCTGATGCACAAAACTTGTCTTTGCGATGCGCACTGCAGTTCGATGCGGATACTTACCCACCGCCGCCCGGTCGCAAGGACCTCGGTGAATCTACTAATCAGGAGATAATTCAATGGATAACTCGGCTGTAACACAGTTCCTTTCAGACATCGAGGACTGGGGCAAAGCATTGTATCATACACAGGGGTGGAAACTTCCCTACTGGGAACAAGACGATTGGTCTCAGTATGCGCTAGAGTGGGGGTTACGAATCCTCAAATACTACGGACCTGAACTAACAGAAAAACACGCGTTTGCTCTCACAAAAACAGCGCTCATGCGCGATTGCTGCGACATTACACACAGTGTCCGACCCTGTACAGATCTAGCGTCTCTTGCGGCATCCGGACGGGAGCCGTGGGAACACAACGATCACTGGTTGGCATGTTTGCCGGCAGAAGCTGTTCAGTTCGTACTCGCACTGTGGCAGTTACCTTCAACTACATGGATACGTGCTGAGGGGCAGTGGAAAGCAATGGGACGGAAGAAACTCAGTACGTCTGTCGCCGGAATAAGTTTTTTATTAGGGTGGCCCCAGAATCGGGTGAAACAGAGTATTGTTATACTGAAGGATCATCTATCTTAGTTTATCTCAATTTTCACGGAGGCTCATCATGCCGAACAAATACCCCCACTCACTTGTAGAACCATTCAAGATGATATGCAAATGCGTCGAATTCAAGGTCGCGCCCTTTCGGCGCGCGAGCTCTGTTAAGGCTCGTAAACTAGCACTGGATGTGCTGGCAAAGGTTTCGGAATTAAAAGATACTGAATGGGCAAAACTCCCCTACGAGGCCCAGGTTTGGTTCGACAAGGCGGCAGAGCTCGTCAACGCTGGAGGAGACCCGCTACATCTTATCTACGTTGAGACACCGGAAGCTCAGACTGCCGCGCCGGGGGACCCTGTCCCTGTTGGCGAGGCAATTTCTACGCCGCTGCCCATAAAGGCGGAGCCGGAGACTGTGGCCGTCACCAGTAAGGAGGGTGTTAAGAGCCAAGCTCCGGGGGTGAGCAAGGGCAAGCCTGGTGGGGGCAACCGACTTAACCCCGCCATGGCATGGGCTCGTCGATACGTGCTGGCTCACCCGGAAGTTTCAGTTCCCAATCTGATGCTGATCATGGAGGAACAAAACTTCGTCCACATGCCCGCCAAGGGCTCGCTGGACGCAACAGTATACGAGATGCGACAAGCGCTACTTATGCTCGCAGAGATGGGCTACTCCATCGAACGAGCTGCAAAAAAAGAAGGAGTAGGTCATGATTGACTCAAAATACATCAAGGGATCTGCAAAAAATCAAGAGGCTAACAAGGACAAAGGGGCTGACAAGGTCTCTACAGTCCTTAACAACGCGAAACGGGCGGGCCCCGAACAAGTGGTGGTAGTGCCCCTGTCGGGGGGACAAGACTCTACGACCTGTCTGTTCCTTGCTCAGAAGATTATGAGGGCTGAAGTACACGCCTTTACAATTGATTACGGCCAGCGCCACCGTTGTGAGGTGGAAGCGGCCAAACGAGTGGCCGCTATGGCAGGAGTGGCTTCTCATGAAATCTTAAGGTTGCCGGGATTGCTCAAGGGGTCTTCTCCCCTAGTGTCCACCCTTCCCCTTGCTCGATACGCTGATGTTGCTCACTTACCAAGGGGGATCGAAGACACATTCGTCCCCCTACGCAACGCAGTGTTTTTAGCACTGGCAGTAAACCGAGCTGTGGTGTTGGGAGCATCGATGGTAATTATGGGAATCTCTCAAGAGGATTACGGTGGCTACCCCGATTGTCGAGAAGACTTTCTGACCGCAATGCAGGAGCTGATTCTTGTAGCTCTCGGAGAGTCTGTGGAGCACCCTCCTGTGCTCTATGCACCCTTACAGCACCTGTCTAAGCGAGATACGGTATTGCTCTCGACTAAAATCCCTGGGTGCTATGCTTTTGATGACGAGCTGGGGAGTATTGCGGAAAGTCCGCACTACGGAGCGCTCGCGTATACCCACACAGCGTACGACGGAAAATACCCTCCGCAGGGGCACGATCACGCGTCTCTGCTACGAGCCGAAGGGTTTAAGAAGGCGGGACTGCCGGATCCACTGGTGGTTAGGGCAGTCGACGCGGGCATGATGCCTCTGCCCTCTACATCTAATTACGCGGGCAAGGGGATGAAAGTATGACTACTCGCGATGAAGCGCTGGCTGCTGTCAAAACGCTTATTTCGTTCATTGACCCAGATCCTGAACGCGAGGGACTAGCAAGAACTCCGGAGCGCGTCGTTTGCGCGTGGGAGAAATTTTGGGGAGTGGGCGTCAGGACAGAACGTTCGCTTGCAAACATGACGATGTTTAAAGAGGGCTACCAGAAATACGATGAGATGCTCGTGGTGCGAGGCATTCCTGTCTACTCGCATTGCGAGCATCACTTAACGCCTTTTTTCGGCAGCGCTGCTATAGGCTACATTCCTAGAGATGGAGTGATTCTGGGGCTCAGTAAATTCACACGGGTTGTTAATGCTTATGCTCGACGATTGCAGACACAGGAGTATCTAACCTGTCAAATTGCCCAATATTTGTGGGGCTACTTACGCCCTGTAGGGTTGGGAGTGGTACTGCAATGTAGACATCTGTGTATGGAATCTCGCGGAGTAGAGCGCTCGGGAGAGGAGACTATAACCTCTGCACTCTGGGGAGACTTCAAAACCGAGTCCGAAACACGCTCCGAGTTCCTCTCTTTAGCACGCCGATCGGAGGGAAACTCATGACGCGGTTTTTGCCCTGCGACGCGAGTACGTTACCCCCACTAAAGGCTTTGGGTGCCTCGGCCAGTAACCGAAATCTATATCGAACTTCACAACCCGATGGATCGATACTGGAATCGTTTCCCTGCCCCTTTACAGCAGACGTAGGAGGAGTAGTACGGATCGAAGCCCCTGAGTTTACCTCCCTCTGTCCCATTACTGGACAACCTGATTTCGCTAAAATAGTAGTCGCCTACACTCCCCACGACTTGTGCGTGGAATCCAAGTCCCTGAAACTCTATCTTATGGGGTTCAGAGCGTTTGGCTGCTTCCATGAAGCGTGTGTGAATCGGATCGCGATGGATCTGGTAATGTTGCTCGCTCCCAAAGCATTGTACGTACGAGGGGAGTTCACTCCAAGGGGCGGGATAGCGTTTTGGCCTACAGCTACGTTTCCTTTTGTTCCAGACAAACCCAATGCAAATGCTCCTCAGTGCCAGCAAGAGCTGCGATTATGACTTTGGTACTATCGCGACGAGGTACAACGGTACCGGGAGGGGACGAGTTACTGTCAGCAACAGCCGCACAACCGCCAGAGGCTGTGAAGAACAGAGACTGGATCTTGGATTCGGGGGCATACAGTGCCTGGCGGCGGAGAGTGCCGATAGACGTAGATGCCTATATAACGTTCATCGGCAAGCATGCAGACGTATGGAAGTACATCGTATGCTTGGATACCATCCCGGGCGAGTTTGGTTCTGCACCCACTCCGAAAGAAGTGGAACTGGCTGCCGATCGTAGCTATGCCAACTACTCGTACATGCGCGAGCAGCTAGCAGATGATATCGATCCGTCGCGTCTGATTCCTGTCTACCACCAGGGAGAAGAAATCCGCCACCTGGAACAACTTATTGAAACAGGCGCGCAATACATAGGCATTTCTCCTACCAACGGACTGCCTCGCAAACAGCGGCTACGCTGGGCACGCGAGGCAATGAATGTGGTACCTAAGGGGATCAAGACGCACGGATTTGGAATTGCGACACTGCAAAAGGAAGACTGCATTTTCCATTCCATGGATTCCAGCTCTTGGTCTTTGGGCGCAGGCTACGGCATGATCTTAGCTGCTTCTACTACAGGATGGAAATGGGTATCGCTAACCTCGCAGTTCGATCTAGGTGCCTGTGCGCGCATAGAGGATCTAGTTGTACGCGCGCGGGAGCGGGCCCCCAGTCTTCCGCAGATTCTTACTGCCGAGTTATTGATCCGCAGTCCGTATGCACGTGCTGTATGGAATGTATTAGTACATCGAGCCGCCGTTAATCCTTGTCCTGTGTACTCTGCTCTACTATTCCCCCAGCTAGTAACTGCCATCCGATATTGGGCACCTAGATGGTTGCTCAGTTCATTTTACTTAATGACCCAGGGCGGACAAGACAAGACACTACTTAAGTCATTACTGGGCCCGCGTCCCTCTGAACAAACAGCAATCCAAGCCCTGCAACCTAAAAGGAGATATCATGGAACCGCTAAGCGTAGAGGAAAGCCAAATCGTCCGAGCCTGCCTGGGCTCGCGTGATCCGTTTGATCGCATATGGGGAGCATCGAATACCATAGCCGCTGTTTCCGATCGACTCATCTGCATTATTAATGATATTGATGGGTGGACAGGTGGAGTACTCGGAACGGCACTGACAGACTTTTTCAGACTCTCAGAAGGGGAGGCGGTCATAACTCCCGTATCCGACCAAGCACTTACTCTGGTCCGAGGACCGGTAAAACTAACGTTAGCACTGTCGCCACCGGAATGCTTTAGTTGGCCCTCGCAGCACGCTGTGGTTACTGATAAGAGTCTGGTAGTCGATAACGAGTGTCTGGATGAAATGCTCGCTGCCGCATCCGCAAATAAGGGGTCCGAACTACAAGTAGTCCGGTTTGAAATGCTCGGGTTTGCCATCCATCAGGGAGCAGGTTACTCACTCTCTCTCGACTCACTGATTCTTATGACTCGACAGTTTGCCACCCAGCACTCGCTGCTGCTGCCTACTCCCTTCCTCGTCTTGCTCCACCACCTGCGAAAGAACTACGCTGCGGAGGCAGAGAATGTGGTCATTGGATATGATGACCGCATGGTGTGGGCGAGGGTGGGGCGCACCTACTTGGCCGCCGCTGTCCCTGCCATCGCCTCATGGATGGACCTTGCTCTTGTGACAGCTAAACTTGAAAAGTGTCCTCAAATCAATGTTGACCTTTCCTCCCTGTCGCGAGACCTGACACTACTACAATCCCTATCTCCTACAATCCTACTCAGCAAGGCGGGAGTCCGCTGCGGTACCACACACGCATGGTACGAATCCGATAGCGTTGCTAGTCTGCCAGAAGACTGTCTACTCAGCACCGAAAAGCTGGCATCGGTACTGACATTGACCCCCCAACTGGTACAGGTAGCACCCCAGCTAGTCAAACTACAGGGTCCTAAGTTCGAGGCCTACATGGCCACAGCAGTAGCTGTAGCTCGATGAGCCTGTTATCTGTCATGGGGTACAAAGGATGCGATATCTGCCCTCTAGATAGACAGGCACAGCTTCTTACCTCACCTCGAATGAAGCCTACAGGTGCCGCAACTCCCACCATCTACGTTCTTGGGGAGGCCCCCGGAGCTGATGAGGACGACTCAAACGAGCAGTTCGTAGGCAGAAGCGGCCAACTACTTCGGGCACTACTGCCCCGAGTTCCTGTACGATTCTCCAACGTAGTACGCTGCCGTCCCTCCAACAACCAAACCCCGACGGCCGCTGAGGTGTCTGCTTGCGCTTGCTACACACAGGAAGATCTAGCTTCTCACCCTCCTAAGGTATTGATTCTTGTCGGGGCGACTGCATTGAAATGGGCTACAGGAGCAAGCCGAATCGGCACTTGGCAAGGAATCCCCCTCCCAATGAAGGCGGGAGGAGCTGTCTTTTGGGCGTTGCCGGTGCTCCATCCCGCATACGTACTTCGGACAGGGGGCACTCGCGAGGATAATCCAGCGTACTGCCTACTGCGGAATGCGCTGGCGCTCGCAACCGTAATGACTACGTGGAAACCCCCTGATATTACGGATCTGTCTCACCTTGTCACAGATGTAGAGGTAGTATACGACCTCAAACACCAGTTAAGGCGTTTATTGAGCGCGCCCGAGGTAGGGTTGGATATAGAGACCGATAGCTTGGATCCGTGGGAGTGTCAATATGGGGTTCTCAGTGCCTCGATTTCTGACGGGAACAAGACCGTCGCGTTCCCCCTACACCATCCTGAGCACCCTTCTCCTGGTAACGAACAGGAGTTGCGTACATTCCTCCGGCAGTATCAAGGCAGGGTAGTAGCACACAACGCAGCGTTCGAACTGACTTGGATGTATCAGCTGTACGGGACGAACAACGTGCTACGATCGGTCGAGTGGCACGACTCAATGTGTGCCGTGCGGCACAAGTTGGACCGAGAATCCCCCTTAGCCTTAGACGATGCCTGCCGTATCTATCTAGGGAGCAGAATTAAGGCGCTTACGGGCGTACACCCCACCGAATGGCGGAACGTGGGGTTAACTCAGCTACTAAGATACAATGGAGTGGATGCTGCAAGTTGCTTACTTCTGGCGCAGAAGCTGGTGCTGCACGAGCCGGTCGAACCCATAGAATACAGACGCCTGCGCGAGGCGGTAGTAACTACCTCTCTAATGACTCGACACGGGCTACCACTAGATACGGACCTGACCACTACCTACGCCGAGGCCGCGCAGTCCAAGCTACAACGGCTAAAACAGTTGTTCCAGGATCTTCCTGACGTCCTCCTTTACTCCCGAGGCACGGGTAAGATGGTCGACCCTTCGTCTCCGGCTCAGATCAGTAAGTTTTTCGTTCATTGCGGATTGCTATCTACTGAGTCCGGGACAGACGAAAGTCTGCTACGCGAGCTAAAGCATCCGGCTGCAAAGATTATTCTGGATATTCGCCACCTGGAAAAGTTGGCTTCTACCTATCTACGCTCTTGGTTGAAGCTAGTTGGAAAAGACGGAGCCCTACACCCTAAGTACACTGTGGCCCTCACTGCCACAGGTCGGCTCTCCTCCGAACATCCGAATATTCAGAATGCCCCCAAGCGAAGGGACTCCTATATAAGAGAGTGCATTAAACCCGCTTCGGGCCTCGAAATGCTGGTCCTGGATTACTCACAGATAGAAATCAGAGTAATCGCTATGCTCAGTCAGGATCCGACACTTGTGCAAGAACTGTGGGCAAGAAAAGATCTGCATTTGTATTGGGCCGATCGCGTAGAGGCACTTTATCCGCAGATCCTTGACAGAATTGGTTGCGATCTTGCTATCACGGATAGCACTGCCATCCACAAAGCTCTGCGCAACGAGATCAAGCGCGGCATTACCTTTGCTCTGCCTTACGGAGCATCTCGTAACACTCCAGCCAAGATCCTACAGATTCCTGCCAGCATCGGATATCAACTGGCAAGTGAGTATTGGCAGCGATACCCAGTGCTTCAACGGTGGCAAGAAACCATGCGCAAGCAGTATTACCGACAAGGGTGTGTAGTCATCCCCTCAACGCAGCGCCGCAGGGCAGGGCTACTCTGGGGGAATGAGCCTATTAATAATCCAGTACAGGGCACTGCCTCTGACCTGGTTGTAGCCGCGATGACGCGCCTGGCTAAACATTCGCGCAGCGAAGCAGACTTTGCGCTGCTTCCCAGAATCAACATTCATGATGACCTCACATTTTTCATACCCGCCGACACCTACCAACAATACGGAAGCGTAATAGCTAAAGAGATGGTGCGCATCGTTCATCCCCTCATCAACGTTCCTTTAGAAGTGGAGGCTTCCCATGGACCCGATTGGTATCATCAAACCACGTTCGCCACCTATTCCAGCATCGACTTCGGACACCGCCGACGACGCCGTGCCTGTGCAGCCGCTGTATCTCAAATATCGCCCCAAGAATTTCTCGGAGGTTCGTGGACAGAATGCAGCAGTCGAGGTACTCAAACGCCAGCTGAGCAGTAAGAGCTGCCCCCATGCCTGGCTGTTCACAGGACCTTCGGGTGTGGGCAAAACTACTCTCGCACGTATCGTTGCCTTACAACTCGAAATTCAGGATGTCCAAGAAATAGATGCCGCATCTTCTGCTGGAGTAGGGGCGATACGCAGCTTGGTAGAAACCTGTCAGTTTCGTTCCTTACTCGGCTCGCGTAAGATGATTGTTCTAGACGAATGTCACACCCTCTCAAAACAAGCGTGGCAGCCTTTACTTAAGGTTCTGGAGGAGCCCCCGGATCATCTCTACTTCGCGCTCTGTACTACAGAATCGTACAAGGTCCCTGAAACCATTAAGACTCGATGTCAGGTACATATTTTAGCAAGCGTATCCCCTCACGTTCTAGAAGACATTCTGGAGGCGGTTTCTGAAACTTCTTCTCTACCCGCACCCGTAAAAGGTGTCCTGGTAGCTTATGCAGAGGGGAGTATTCGACGGTTGCTCTCGGGCGCGGAGAAAGTGTATAGATTCGGTGGGGATGCGGCGGCCAG
>VAOW01031781.1_pt1 | contig 18023 bp, 18 predicted proteins | sample 3393921 | NCBI WGS metagenome assembly VAOW01 (sample SAMN08290428, study PRJNA428436) | hydrothermal vent metagenome | isolation source: Deep-sea hydrothermal vent chimney | place: Indian Ocean: Southwest Indian Ridge | depth 2742 m m | reverse complement strand
CTCGTGCCGCCAACAAACGGCGGACCGCCAAGTACACACCGCCGGCGCTGGCGTGTGATCCGGTACCCGTCACAGGGTACAGCGTATACCCCACCTCATGAGCCAGGACGGGGCCGCTGGGGGTGTCCCATATGTCATACGCTGCATTATCTAATTCCCGCAATAGTTTGAGGGCCGCGAAAAAAACCTTATCGTTCATGTCATTCTCCATTCCCGGAAACCGCCGGGTCGCTGGCAGAATGCCCACCTGGTAGCCCTGTAGGGCTACTGGCTGGGTACTCAGATCTCATCATATGCGCACGATCCGCACATGCCGGCCTGGGCGCGCTCGTAAGAGCAATCGTCCAGTGGCCCATGACAGATATAGCATCGTGTGCTGGACTTGCGATTGGGTACTCGACGCGCATGGGACCCGGAGTCGTCTAGTGATTGGGTGGCCACGATGGATTTCCCGGATCCCATCCACACGATATGGGACACTTTGGCGTCCCAGCTTTTCCCAGCTCGGGTGGTGATGGTCACCACGTCGCCTACAGATACCGATCCCTCGACCGTAGCGCCCCACGATCCGGAGCGTAATTTCGTTGGGCTTGCGTTCATTTCCTAACTCCTGTCCCGGATAGCGCCGGGTCGCATTTCTACCTCTGTATATATATTATATAGCCTTCCTATAATTCCAGGAGCCCACCCCACGACGTTGGGGTTTCTAGTATCCTGTAAGTTTGGTCACAAGAAAAAAATTATAAATAGAATCAATTGGTTACACAGTGCGGGGCGCCAATGTGGTTTATTTTGGGCCAATGTGGTTTGTTCTGGTTTTATTTTTAGGAGGGAGGGGGATCGATCTCCTGTTTTGGACGAGGCCGGCGGCTGCCGCGGGGGTGGGCATTGCGGGTTCTTACTGGTCGAAGCAAACGTTATTGGAGGGGTATGAGGGCATTACAATCGCATACCCCACGAAACACGAGGTACTAGTAGTGGGGTGGGGGTGGGAAGTCGCCGTACACAGCCACTATGGAGGTTGGCAAAAAGGCAAGAGGGCTTATAATAGCCTAAAGTCGGTAAGGGGCGGGGACGATGACGAATGGGTGTACAGGATTGGAGGGGTATTGGACCTATGCAGATTTGGTGGCAGTGTTCTCTCGGAGCTACATGACAATCTACTTGTGGAAGACACACAGGGGGCTACCTGCTGTGCAGATCTCGGCTCGCCGCGTGCTGTTCCCGCAGCAGAGGGTAAGAGAGTGGGCAGAGGCGAGGGGACTGGTGATGGAGGAGGGGGCGTGCATCTAATACGGCATCCCATAGGTCCTAGCCTTTCTCGTCGTTTGATCCGCAAAGGTTTGTCGCATCCGTTTGCCGCGATAGGAAAGCAAGTTGCGGCGCTGTCTACCTACGGGCTTACTGTCTCGGAGATTGCTCAATATTTGAAGCTACCTATCGCAATAGTGAAAGTGAAGTACGGTGGTGACATTGAGCGAGGCGAGCTAGAAGCACACGTTAGCGTTGCTCGGCGCATCCTGTACGACGCGCTGAATACCAGAGGATCGGTTGGATTGGATGCTGCTAAGTTTTGGATGAAGAACCGGGCGGGGTGGCACGACCGCTTTGACGTGCGAGGGTTGGTGGAGGTAAGTAATGTTAGCACAGACGGAGACGCTCTCTACGGACAACTTGAAAAATTGGGTAGACTCATTGAGTTTGCCGCATCAGCAGGAACTGTTATCCCTGCTCTCACATACGAAGTGGATTCCTCAGGCCGGCCCGCAAGCTGATGCCTACCTTAGTAAAGCGGACCACCTGTTTTATGGTGGTGCTGCGGGTGGGGGCAAGACGGATCTGTTGCTCGGCCTGGCGTACAACGTCCATGAAAAGTCCATAATATACCGTAGAGAGTACTCACAACTTCAAGCTATCATCGAGCGTTCGCGGGAGTTATTCTCAGATGTGGGCCGGTACAATGGGCAGACGCACGTCTGGCGATTCTTTGAGCGGGGGAATACACTGGAGCTCGGAGCATTCCAGCACCCCGGCGACGAAAAGAAGTATGTGGGCAGGCCCCACGACTTGGCGGGGTATGACGAGATACCGGATGTAGCAGAGAGTCAGTTCCGTCACACCCTGGGGTGGGTACGTACCACTAATGCAAAGCAACGGGTGCGGGTAGTGTGTGCTGGTAATCCTCCTACCGATGAGGCGGGGGCGTGGGTAAAGAGGTACTGGGCTCCCTGGATCGTGCCAGGGTTTTCTCCGGCAGCCAGACCTGGGGAGTTGCTTTGGTATACTACCTTGCGAGGAGAGGACTACTTTGTGGAGGATGGGCATGCGGGCATGCGGTTGGAGCTGGAGGGGGAGGTAGTGATGCCTGTATCTCGCTCGTTCATCCCCGCTAGTTTGAAAGACAATGCCTACTATGATGAGCGCTATGCTGCGCAGCTTCAAGGGCTGCCCGAACCTTTGCGCTCTCAGTTGTTGTATGGTGATATGCTGGTAGAGGTAGCAGAGGACCCTTGGCGGTTATTTGCGCCTGATTTGCTGAAGCGTATGGTAGTGTCCAAAGGCTATGTTTCGGATACACAGATTCAACAGGCCGGGCTGGATGTAGCGCGCGGCGGATCGGATGAAACGGTACTCACTTTTCGATCGGGCAGTTTGGTGCTACCGCAGATAGCGTGGCCGGGTAAGGTGACGACAGATGGTCCTCGTACCGCTGCGTTGGTGGTGGAGCAACTGAGGAAGTTTCGGTGCGTGGACGTGCCTGTGGTAGTAGATGTGATTGGAGTGGGCTCCGCTGTGTATGACGCATTGCGAGGTATGCTACCGCATGTCTACGCATTTGTGTCCTCGGAGAAGTCGGCTGCTATGGATCGATCTAAGCGGCTGCCCATGCGGAATAAGCGTGCTGAGGGGCACTGGACTGTCAGGGAGTGGCTCGATGATCCGGATAGTCCTTTATTCATGCCGGATAACCAGAAGTTGAAGGCGGAGCTGCTAGCGGTTAGGTGGGATTTGACCCCGCAGGGGATCCTGATTGAGAGTAAGGATAAGTTGAAGGAGCGCTTGGGGAGGTCGCCTGATTACCTGGATTCGCTTATAATGGCGTGTATAAATTTGTCTGCGACGAATTGGAAGGGGCTCTTAGAGTTTGCGAAAGAGGAGTTAGCTCGTACGGAGAAGGATCTGGCGGAGAAGGATAAGCGGAGAGGTAGGGGGGCGGTGGTGAGTAAGGGTGGGCCTGCTCCTCCGTTGTCTGCATTGGAGCTGATGGAGAGGTTTGGTTCATCGTTAAATTGAGGGGGTGGGTATGTCAAATGAAAATGAGGTTCAGGAGAAGGTGGGGTTCTTCAAGAGGGTGGGTACTGCAGTCCGCTACGCAGTTACAGGGAGCGGTGCTTGGATGGGACCGGGTACGCCTCTCCAGCCCTCTCATCAGGAGTTGCCTCCTAGGCAGTACGATTACCCTGTGGCCATCAATACAGTACTCGCACCTGCGTCACGGGGCCGAGTTAGTGGGGTGTCTTACGAGCAGCTCCGCGCATTGGCAGATGGGTATGATTTGTTGAGGGCAGTTATAGAGTACCGTAAGGGGCAGGTAACAGGGGTTGCGTGGCGGATAATGACCCCTGGAGCGGATCCGGCGGCACCGGAGACAGAAGAAGAGCGCGCAATCAGCGACTTGTTAAAGCGACCTACAGAGACGGATACGTGGGAGAGCTGGCTGAAGAAGATGCTGGAAGATTTGCTGGTGGTGGATGCAGTGGCATTGTATCCTATAGTGGAGGGGGGCAAGCTGCAGGAGCTGCGGTTGATTGACGGAGGTACCATTAAGAAGGTTCTGAACGAGACGGGGACACTGCCCGAACCTCCTGAGGTAGCTTATCAGCAGATCATCAAGGGGATCGTAATGCGCTCCTTGTCTAGGGACGAGCTTTACCTGCGGCATGCGAATCCTCGCACGCACAGGATGTATGGGTTTTCTCCTGTGGAGTGGGCCCTGATGACGATCAATATCGCCCTCCGCCGTCAGGTTCATCAGCTGGATTACTACACTGAGGGGAACGTGCCCGACGCACTAGCAACAGTGCCCGATAGCTGGACCACGGACGAGATTCGTACATTCCAGGCGTGGTTTGATTCAGTCCTGACTGGATCGGGAGAGCGTCGTAAGATGCGCTTCCTGCCTTGTGACGCGAGCAAGATTAAGGTGCTTGATCGAAAGGATCTGACAGACAAGACGGATGAGTGGTTTGCGCGCGTGATTTCATTCTGCTTCGGCGTCGATCCTGTATTTCTAGTATCGGATATGAACCGTGCGACTGCGGAGACATCGCACGCCGCTGCCCACGAGGCAGGTATTATGCCCTTGCTCACGTTTGTTGCTGGCTTAATCAATCAGGTACTAAGTGACTATGGGGTGAGCGCAAGGTTTAGTTGGGATGTGGCATTGGAGATGGATACGAAATCTCTCGTTGACTACATCAAGGTGGGGTTGTTTTCTGTAGATGAGGTTCGGGAGAGGTTTGGGTATCCTCCATTAGGGGTGGGTGCTATGGTGTACACTACTCAGGGTCCTATCCCTGTTGCCTCGTTTGTTGACGCCAAGCCCATTTCTGTTGCTTCGGCAAAGGCACCGGAAACGAAGGGGGAAGAGATCCGCCCCTTTTATCGCAGGCGCGACGTGCGGCAGTATGAGGAGGGCACTGAGCAGCTAGAGACGAGGGAGGAGGACTAGGTGCGGTCCCGAGTTACCCTTGTAAACATCCGCACGCTGCCTCAAGTTGATCCTGTGGCGAGAGAGATCTATGGAGCGATGCGGGTAGTAGCGAAGGTGGCAGCGAGGCGTGTGTCTGCTTGGTATAAGCGATACAGCTACCAACCCGGAGCACATCTTAAAGTATTGAGTAAGGCGGAGGCTGGAGATCTTGAGGCCGTGCTGCAGTCTTTGGATCTGGATAAGCTGGTAGAACCACTATACGCGAGGTTGGCGAAGCTGTATTCGGTAGGTGCCGATGCTTCTGGATTGGAGGGGTACAAATACAAGAGTGTGAATCTAGATTTAATCACTCCTGATGCCACCGCGATTGCTTATGCTCGTGCACGGGCAGCCTCGCTAGTAGGGAGACAGTTACTTGGTGGTAAGGTCATTGATAACCCGGATGCAGCCTGGGCCGTTACTCCTGGAATACGGGCAGATATTCGTACTGAGGTGGAGACGGCGTTGAAGGAGGGTCCTACTCCCGAGGCGCTGGCACGCAAGATTGAGGGGTTGGGGAACTTCCAGTATTGGAGAGCACGGATGATCTCTCGCACCGAGTTAGCATTTGCTTACATCGCAGGACAGCATGACCAGGCGCAGCGATTGGGTTTTCATTTGAAGGCTTCGATCTTGGGTAGTGGTCATAAGCAAACAGACATCTGCGACACGAATGCGGCGATCGGATTTATATCCATTAAGCAACCATTCCCCTCTGGAGATCAGATACCCCCTTATCATCCGAATGGGGTGTGCGATGTGGAGTATGAGCGAATTCATAAGAAGGGGGGGCTGACCTTGGCAGAGCAAGATGCATTGCGACAAACGGCACGAGACGCATTGGGGGAGATGAAGAAGACAGGAGAATCATTTATTCCTTCAACTCCTGGAAAGGTGGTGCAGCAAGAGATAGTATCCACATACGGGGCGTTGAAAGACATTTTCGCCAAGGCGAGGGCTTTGACTGTTGAAGAGCGTTTGGCGGCTTCGAAGGAAGCGGATTCTAAATTATTGAATTCCGGGAAAGCGGCTCAGGATGCGTTGGCGGACTATACGAATATAGGGTATGAGGCGATCAACTCTGGGTTGCGAACGGGGTTTCGTCGTACCGAGAAAGATGAGAAAGTTAAGGAGCGTGCGGATCTGATTAGTAGAATGATTGAGGGCCTGCATCTGAAAAAAGATGGATTGTTCTATCGGGGGGTGCACACGCTCTTAGGGGAGAAAACGAAGAGGTTGTTGAATGCGTATGCACAGGATTCGAGAAAACTAGCGAGAGATCCTTTGCTGTTGGTAGACAAGGGGTTTCAGTCGCTCACTGTACGTAACAAGCTAGCTCGAGCGTTCGTCTACGGGGCTGGAGAGGGCAATTCTCAGGATGTTGACCCCTTTCGATACGTTGATTCCCTCCGATTGCGCATGTTGCTGCGTGTGGCTGTGCCTGAGCAGGAGTCTGTGCTTAGCACGGATTCGTTCTCCGCAGTTCCTCGGGAGCAGGAGTTTCTGCTTCCGGCCGGGCGGGTAATGCGTGTGGTAAGGGTACACTATACGGATGTGATCTACAGAGTGGAGACAAAAGCCGGTATAAAAATTACAATGATGGAGAACTACCAAGATTTTATGTCTCGTACTGCTACTACTCCATTGCCTTCGCAGGTATCTGAAGATGGGGCTCTGGAAGCGATGGCCGAAGGCGGCGCTGTGCAGCAGCCTTTGCATCGTGCAGGACTTACTGATATTTTTGCGGTGGAGGTGCGTACGCCTTTTGTCACAGTGGATGCGGTGGTACTGCCTGATGTGGATGCAACTGCATTGATTGACGGTAGTGGGGCAGTACTGGAGAATTTGAAGAAGTTGCAATGGGGGTTGACATCCTCCGCAGGGGCCTATACAATAATGGACAGACCTTCTTTTGAGGGATTATGAAAACGCGAGGGGATGATTCGTTGGTTAAGGGAGTCGCTCGCCGGGATCGAGCCCAGCAAGGGACATCTATAGTAGACCGCTGGGCCGACAGCGGCCGTCATTTGATGCTTGTCCGGCGAGCGTCTACACCTCATCCTCGTCGCTTGAAAGAGGGCGTGTAATGCAGACAGAGTTCCAGCGATTCGTACCCTTTACCAAGGTGATACCCCACAAGCAGGAAGTCACCGGGGTGCTAACGCAGGGGATAGTGGACTTCGATGGAGAGGTACTTGATTATACTTCCTCGGTCCCCTATTTCATGGCCTGGTCTCAGATGGTGCATGAGGACTCGTCAGGTAAGTCGCTGGGTAACATTCGTGTGATGCACGCGCCCGTAGTGGCCGGTAAGGTAATTGACCTGCAGTTCGATCACCGGGCGCAGAAGATTATAATCACCTCCAAAATTACAAACAAGGCCGCATGGAATGACGTGATGGAGGGGGTGCTGACTGGGTATTCAGTGGGAGGTACCTATGTTGATAAGTGGGACGATCCGCGAGTACTAACATCCGGCAAGAACGCCGTGCGCTATACTGCCGATCCGCACGAGGCGTCTCTTGTAGATCGGCCCAGTGTGCCAACAGCGATATTTAGCTCGATGAAGGCGATGGTAAAAGTGGTTCGATCCGATGGGACTGAGGAGGATGTACCGATGACAGAATTGAAGCAGGTGGTGGAGCAAGACGAGGCGAATGAAGGGGTTGCTGGGGAGGGTGTGACAGTGACAAAGGTGCAGGGGGTGGACGAGGCGGAAGCGGATGCAGAACTGGCAGCAGCTGCGTTGGAGGCTGTTTCTAAGCGTATCCGCAGGCGGAGTGATGTTAGTGCCGCTGACCGTCGACGTGCAGTAGCGGAATACGGAAACGTGGAATACGCCGATCCGACGAACAAGAAGTATCCGATCGATACAGAGAAGCATATCAGGGCGGCGTGGTCGTATATTTACCAGGCGAAGGACATTAAGGAGTACTCGACTCAGGAGCTGTTCGGGATCCGCGCCAAGATCATTGCGGCGTGGAAGCGTAAGATCGACGCTCAAGGACCGCCCTCAGCAACGACGGGGGGAAACAAGGGGGTTGCTACTGACCGGGTTGTTGCAGAACCGTCCCCCTTGAGCAAAGGCTTGTGGAGAGCGGCATCCATTTTGGAGGTGCTGCAACAGTTGGCGAGTTTCGTTACGATGGGCGTCCAGGAGGATGCTGCTGAGGCAAACAATACGCCTGGGTCGAAGCCTTCAAAGGTCCCGGCTCAGGTAGGTGTGGTTTTGAGAAGGTTGGCTCCTATGCTTGTTCAGTATCTGGAGGAGGAGGTTCAGGAGCTGTTGGCGGAGGTGGACGTATCAATCCAAGCGGAGGCAAGTAAGATGATTGATAAAACGGTAAGTGTGGAGGCGCAAGCGACGACAGGCGCCGAGGGGAAAGAGAAGTTGTCGGAGGTGCTGGCGACTTTGCAGGAGGTCAAGAAGGCCTTTGCAGATGCGACCGTTCCCCCGGCTAAACATTCTGATGAGACAAAAGTGAAGGACCCGGACGGGGAGCCTGCGGCTGCCGATGTGATTAAGCGTCGGGAACTTGTCAAGGACGCTTCGGTGAAGGCAGGGGCGAACGAGACGATAGAGGGGTTGTTGAAGACCCTTGGAGAGCTCGCTGTTACTACTGCGGCGGATATTAAGGCCCTGAAGGGGGTGTTGATCATGCAGGCAGGAGAGATCCGTCGTGTGCAGGACTCGCAAGTCAGGAGTGCGGCACCTTTGGCCGCGTTGCAGGACGATCGGTTTCCTGAGGCGTACCTCAAGGCACTGCGGAAAGAAGGGGCTGCCGGAGCGAAGACAACGTTCGGTAGTATGTTGAAGGAAGTGTATGCTGCTCGTGGCGGCGTGAACTAAGGGAGAAGGGTATGTCAGTTATTGACGAGACCCTCCAGGCGCTGGGAGTGGCGAAGGCTCAAGGTGCGGAGGGACTGCGGAAAACTTGGGTGGAGCCGTCTTCGCCCATTTCAGGGTTGGTGCCTTACGATCTTGAGGCACCTGCAAAGACGTTGTATTCTGTCATTACGCCGCTACGAAGTCGTACGGCTCGGGCAGGAGGCGGAAAAGGGACGCAGGCCAACTGGCGTGCGATTACGGGGATCAATACTAACGGTATCAGTGCCGGTGTCGGTCAGGGAAACCGCGGCGGGATGATTAGCACCAGTACGGCTGATTACTTTGCAGCGTTCCGGACTCTAGGGCTTGAGGATGCGGTCGATTTCGAGGCCGAGTCAGCTTCTCAAGGGTTCGATGACCTGCGGTCTCAGGCAGTTGAGGGGCTGTTGCGCTCGTTGTTTATCCAGCAAGAGAAGATCTTGCTGGGCGGTAACGCGAGCGTAGGGCTTGGGGCGACTCCTGTACCGACAGTAGCTACTGCTATTACAGGTGGGACAATCGGGGTTTCGGCAGTGGTACACGTACGGTGCGTGGCGCTTACGCTGGCAGGGTATTTGAACTCTACGATTGCTGGAGGGATCCCTGTTGGAGAGGTCGCTCGGGTAAACGTGGATGGGTCAACAGACTTGTACGGTGGGGGCACTGCAGGAGTCTCGGCGGATGCAAGCGTAACGACAGATGCAACGGCTACTACTAATTCTGTCTCAGCTTCGGTGGCCTCCGTACCTGGAGCTGTAGCGTATGCTTGGTTCTGGGGAGCAACGGCTGCTGGTGCTACGCTAGGTGCCATTACTACCATTAACTCAATGATTACAGGAGTGGCCGCTGGAGTTGGAACGCAGACTCCTGGAACTGCTGGAGTGAGTTGGGTAGCGGATCACAGTGCAGACAGTCTGGTTTACGATGGGCTACTGGCACAGGTTGCAAAATCTGGATCCAATAGTTACCTTCATGCTATGGCTACCGGTGTGGCAGGTACAGGCACTGCGCTGACGTCGGATGGCAGCGGAGGCATCGTGGAAATTGATGATGCGCTCAAGTCTTTCTGGGACAACTATCGTTTGTCGCCGACTGATCTGTATGTATCCTCGCAGGAGCAGGAGGGCATCACCAAGAAAATCTTGGCGAACGCAGGGGGATCAGGTGCCCAACGGTTTACTGTGGATGTCAAGGATGGGCTCATCGCCGGAGGGTTCAAGGTGACCTCGTACCTGAACAAGTACGCGATGGACGGTGCGATGGAGATCCCGATTCATTTGCATCCGAATCTGCCAGCAGGAACTATCTTGTTCTACACTGACAAGCTTCCGTATCCGCTCTCGAACGTGGTCAATGTTACCCAGGTTCGGTTGCGTCGCGGTTATTATCAGCTGGAATGGCCGCTTCGCTCGCGGAAGTACGAGTTCGGCGTCTATTCTGACGAGGTGCTGCAGAACTACTTCCCGCCTGCGTTCGGTGTGATCAACAACATCGCGGCGGGGTAAATGAATAGGGGGCGGGGCGAAGTTGCACTTGAGCTTGGCTGCTTCGCCTCTTGCTGCCTTTGGATAGGAGGAATGGACGTGCAAAAGTTTGTGAGTGATTCAGTGTCTTCAATATCGGTAGGGGGAATTCTGCTGAAACTGGAGGGTACGGCGAAGGGGTTTGTGTTGGAGGTAGAGGATGACTTCCGGTTCGTTGGGCATCTGGTATCGCACGGGCTGAAGCGGCTTGAAGGACGTGCAGTAGTCGAATCTTCCATCGCGTCTTCTGTAGCTGAATCTGAACCGGTAACGGTACCGGGTGGGGACGAGTTACTGTCAGCAACAGCCGCACAACCGCCAGAGGCTGTGAAGAACAGAGCGAAAGTGGTGAAACGTGCAGCAGCTGGTACGAAAGTAGGAAAGTGAGGAGTAGACATTGAGCCCTATCTATGCTACTGTGGGCCAGGTCACAGATCTTGAGGCGTGGTTGGGAATGCAGCCAGGTAACACTGACGAGGGGTTGCTGACCCGGCTATTGGCAGCATCGTCTCAAGACCTTCAAATTGCCGTTGGGGTGTCGATGGGGGCGGTAGTAGATTTGACAGAGTACCGAATTCTACCATCCTCACACCAAGTTGCGCTACGGCACGGTCCCGCAACTGCACTAACCTCAATGTCAGTTGTGCCATCTGCCAACGCATTAGGCAGTGTGCTTACTGTAATCCCAGTGAGTGCAACCCCGTCCGCAAGCTATGCTTATTTGTTGGAAGGCCGGGTAGTAGTGCCTAACCGTTATTCTCAGGGGACGCAGTTGGAGATTGTGTATAAGGCGGGGTACGCTACTCCGCCAGCTGATTTTTTGCAGGCTGTGCTTGAACTTGCAGGCCTGCGGTACAAGGAGCGCGGAAGGATAGGTGAGCATAGTCGGAGCATCCGGGGGGAAACAGTATCCTACAATACGAAGCGGTGGAACAATTTTATTGAAGGTGTGATACTCCACTACAAGAATAGGGTGTATTCCTGATGCCTGCTATACTTATCAATGCTGCTAGGGTGGATGCTATTTTGAAGTTGGGCGGTGGGATGTTGGAGGCGGCATACTTACGAGAGTTGGAAGTGCAGGGGGTAGAGTTGGCGCAGTACGTGAAGTTCCGCAAGCTGTCAGGGCAGGTACTGCACGTGCGCACAGGCACACTTAGGCGGAGTATCCATGCTTCACCGCATCTGGGGGAGGGGTATGTTGATGTGGGAACAAACGTGCCCTACGCTCGAGTATGGGAATTAGGATTCAGGGGTACTGTCTCGGTGGCGGCACATCTTCGTCATTTGAAGAGCGGAAAGGTGTCACGGGTTCGGTCCTACACGATGAAGCGCAATGACGCAGCGCGACCTTTTCTGCGGCCCAGTTTGGTGGCTAATAAGAGTAAGATTGCGCGCGCGTTACGCCGGACTATACGCTCCACACTTTCTGAGTTGGCAGGAGGTGCAACATGATCTCGCGAGAGGAGATTTACTCGGCGCTTTATGGGCTGCTCTCAGGGGCAGCAGTGTTCCAAACCGCATCTCGTCGCCTGCGTGTTTGGGACGATGTATCTCCTGCAGAGCAACCCGCCTTATTTATGGTACAGCGGGAGGAGGATGTAGTATCAACTTCTCCTAGTTTACCAAGTAAGTGTGTAATGTATGTGGATGTCTACATCTACGTACGGGAGACGGATCCGGTTCAGGCTCCGGCATCAGTAATCAATCCGCTAGTGGATTCGGTGCAAGCTGTTTTAGCACCTGTTTTCGGAGTCCAGGACTTAGGTGGATTGGTGACGTCGTGCCAGATTGACGGGAAAATTGAGTACGATGAGGGGGTGCTGGGAGATCAGGCGGTGGTAGTAATTCCTGTTCGTGTAATCGTAGCAGGATCATGAACGTAACAGCAGTGAGGTGAGAAAGAGATGGGTGTTCAAGTATACAAGTTCGGAACGGGGTCCCTGTACGGGGTGAAAACAAGTGGAGTGGGTCCAGGCACGCCCCTCCAGTTTGGTGGATTACAGGATGTGTCTGTTGAGTTCTCCTTCACGAATAAAGAACTGCACGGGCAGAAGGTGTTTCCCTTGGCGATTGCGCGAGGAGAGGGGAAGGTGACAGGGAAGGCGAGCATGGCGCAGGTATACGGTCAGATTTATAATGATTTGTTCTTTGGAGCGTCGATGACTGAGGGGGCAGGACTTGCTCTGGAGGTAAACGAGGTAGCAGTGATTCCATCAGCCACTCCGTATACTGTCGTTGTCGCTAACGCATCCACTCTTGTAGATGATCTGGGGGTCAAGTATCTGTCGGGTGGAGATCAGTTTACAAAAGTGGCTGCTACGCCCGCTATAGGGGAGTACAGTGAAGTAGCTGGTACGTATACGTTTGCTGCTGCGGATACTGGTTTGTCTGTGGTTGTTAGCTATGCGTATACTACGGCAATAGGGAAAACTATTTCAGTGGTGAACGAATTGCAGGGGCAGGCACCTACGTTCGGGGTTTGGTTTGCCACTACCTACAATGGGCAGCAAGCGGTACTTAAGTTGGCAGCCTGTGTCTCGAACAAGTTGTCTATGCCCTCAAAGTTGGCGGACTGGAATATTGACCAACTGGACTTTGACGCATTTGAGGATGCGGCTGGGAACATCGCTACTATTTCGGTACCGGTGTAAATTTTTCGTAGCTGAGGTGACGATATGATTGACGGAGTGGTAGTTAAGATTGGTGGGGAGGAACATGTTGTTCCGCCTTTGAATATTCGGTTGTTACGAAAGTACCAAAAGGTACTTGACGAGTTAGGGGACCCTCAAGCGATGAAAGGATTCAAAATGAGTGCATATACAGATAAGGCGCTGCCTGTGGTACTGGCTAACCTCCAGCGTAACTATCCCAACATGACTCAAGGGGGGCTGGAGGATATGTTGGCAGTGGCCGATGTCCCGGTGGTAGTGAAAGCGATGTTTAAGATTTCGGGGTTTGAGGAGGTGACCGAAGGGACTCGCCCTTTGGGGCCGCCGCTCCCCGAAAAGCTGTAGACTGGGACGAGATCATTGGGTTTTTGGTAGCAGCGACAGGATACACTATCGATTACATAGAGGAGGGGATGACATTGCCGCGTATCAACATGCTTAATAAATACTGGCGCCAGCACCCTCCGTTGTCCCTGTTAGTAGAAGGGTTCGTAGGATGGAAGGTTCCTGCTGCTGAGGATCCGGATACGTCTGAAACTCCAGGGGACATAAGTTCGCTTGTTGGGATACCAGGAGTGAGGATTGATGACTGAGGTTGTCGAAGAACTCGTTATCAGGCTTCGTGCAGAGGTTGGGGATCTGCGTACGAAGATGGGATCGTTGACTTCCAGCATTGAGGGGGACAATAAGCGTATAGTGATTTCTTCAGAGGAGGCTTCTGCCCAAGTTGCAGTGGCGGCAAAGGAATCGGCTGCAGGCATGCAGAGATTGGGGACGGCTGTCACAGGATTGAGTGGCAAGTTTAGTCTAGCAATGAAGGGTATTCTTGGATTCTGGGCTGTAATGGAAGCTCGCCGAGCGGTGGGAGGATTGATCGAAGCGAACATTGCTATGCAGCAGATCCAGTACACGTTAGAGTATGCTACAGGTTCGGCTGCAGCTGCTTCCAAGCAACTAAAGTTTCTAGATGGAGTGTCCCAATCGCTAGGCATCAACCTTCAGGAGTCGGGGTTGCAGTTTGCTAAGATGCTCTCCGCCGCCAAGGGGCAGGGCTTATCTGACGGTACCATTCAATCTCTGTATTTAGGGCTGGCCAAGACATTTGACATATTGCATAGTAAGACGCAGCAACAGCAACGAGTTATGCAAGCGTTCTCCGAGATGCTGACAATGGGGAAGATTCATGCACAACAACTTCAGCTGATGCTGGGGCGGGATCTGCCGGGAGTTAATTTTATTCAGATTGCAGCTCACGAGTTGCATATAACACAGGCAAGATTTGAGCAATTATTGCGGACAGGTAACATAACTGCTCAAGAGCTGATGCCTGCTTTGGCTGTGGGGCTAAACTTAGCGGCAGAAAAGGGGTCAGCTCTGAGCTCGGCGATACACGGCACCAATGCCACCCTCAATCGTTTGCATAATGCAGTGTTTGAAGCGAAGAGTTCCATCTCTGATGCTCTCGTACCCGCAATTGCGGCCTTGGCAGATGCCACAGGAAAGTCATTGCGGGTTATGGTGCCATTGAACACAACGATATCGGAGAGTCGTAGCCAGTTTCGGCCCCTGTACGATATTGTGTACACGTTAGTCGATGCGTTCATGCTCTTGGTCGGCACTGTTAAGATGTTAGGGAGTGCTGCGGTGTACGCTTTTGTGCAGTTTGCAGCCGGAGGTCGGCGCGCCTTTGAGGCGGTAGCGGACTATTCAATGGTGATGGTGCACGGGTTCGAGTTAGCCGAGCGTGTGGTAGTGAACTTTGCAAAAGGAATGAGTACTGCATTCGTTGCGATGAGAGAAAGCGCAAAAGCAGCATTAACTGGTCATTTTGCCGCTGCATCCGGTGACGTAAAAGAAGCAGGTCAAAGCTTCAAGGACGCGTTTACGAAGACGGGAGATATCCATGCTGCGATGGGGCGGATTGGCAACGATTTTAAGGATTTGGACGCCGCTAGCGCCCTTTTCGCCAGTGTTACAGCGCTTAATCAAGAAGCTGCAGGGAAGTCCATAACGGGAACTTGGAGCTCCATGGTGAGCAAGCTTCGGCAGGTAAAGGAGCTGGAGTCTCATTTGGGCGAGGTGAAGCCGCCGAACGTTCAGGCCCAAACCCCAAAGATGGTGCCTGCCACTGCGGCCGTGAAGGCCAAAGCTTATCTCGCTACTTTGCACACTGAGTTACTAGCTGCTGCGACAGGCAGCAAGAAGCGCGTGGAGTTGGCGAAGCAAGAAGTCGCATTGTCAATAAAACAGTATGGGAAGCTGGCTCCTCAATATCAGCTATCGCTGCGGGATTTAGATGCTGCGATGAAGGAGCACACTAAGTATGCTCGTCGACTGGGGGAAATTGAAGCAGCGCAACAGCGTCAATCGGAGCTCGCGAAAGTTGCCGTCGAGAAAGAGGAGTTGGGGTATCGACAGCAACTCGGTCAGATTGGTGCGGAGAAGGAGGTGCGGTCGCTGATTGAGTTAGAGAGTCGTAAATACCAGATTGAGCTGAAGGCCCTGCGAGACCGGATCGAATTAGTGAAAGAGGATGCGCTAAAGCGTGCGCAGCTGGTTAAGGAAGCGGAGGCTTTGTACCAGAAGTACGGGGCGAAAATAACACAACTGAATCAGAAGACTGTGCTCGATGTGCGCAACGATTGGATCCGCTACTTGTCCACAATCAGCCGCGCGTTCGATGAATCGATTAAAGGCATGATTCGAGGCACCACTACGTGGCACCGAGCAATGCGGCATATGTTCCAGTCCATCCTGGGCGAATTTATCGATATGGCCGTTCGAATGGGGGTTAAATGGATTGCTACGCAGATTGCTTTAACTTCTGTTACTGCAGCAGGTGCAGCGACACGCGGAGCGATTGATGAACAAGCTGAGATCAAGTCCATTGCCATCGCAGCAGCAGCGGCAGTTAAGCGTATCGCCATTAAAGCGTGGGAAGTGATCGCGTCGGTGTATTCGGCGATAGCGGGAATACCTTACGTAGGGCCGTTTCTTGCGCCTGTGATGGCAATCGCAGCAGGTGCATACATACTATCCCTTGCATCCCGCGTAGCCAGCGCAGCCGGCGGCTGGGAGGTCCCGAGCGACCAACTGGCCATGGTGCACAAAGACGAGATGATTCTTCCGGCTCACATCGCCCAGCCCTTGAAGCATATGGCGCAAGGCAGTGGTTCAACAGTTAACTTACACGTGCATGCAGTGGACGGTGAGAGCGTCCGGCGCCTGCTCCTTGGGCATGGCCCTGAACTCGCTGAAGCGCTCACGCAGGCGCATCGTAATGGATTATTCGCATGAATGTTTACCCCACCTTAGCCGGTCTTGGATGGCCTGTAGCGCGCTCTCCGATATTTGACACCATATTCCAGCAGTCTGTCTCGGGGCGTGTTACCACGGCCACCTACATGCAGTACCCGCTCTATGAATTTACCCTGCAATACAACTACCTCAGTGCATCCGATTTGGACCAGCTGAAGGGGTTTTTCCTCCAGCAGCAGGGTCGGTTGCAACCTTTCTGGTTCAATTCCGGACCTGGTGATAACTCGGTCACGGACCAAGCTACAGGGGAAGGAGATGGAACCACTACCACCTTCCCGCTGCTCAAGTCCACTGGAACTTTTGTTGAACCGATTGGCGAGAGTTTCGGCGCACCGCAAGTATTTCTTAACGGGGGTCTGGTACAAGCGGCTGCTGATCCCACGATAGCACCCGTGCTTGGCAGCGTAGTTGCAGGTGCTCTGGTAGCGCGTACATATTACATAGGATATACCTATCACTCATTGGGTCGGGAAGCACAAACTCTGCTAAGTCCCATTTCTTCGCTGCCTATCGCACTGGATGATTTGGTGACGGTAGCGTCGCCACCGGGGGTTCCCGATGTATATGCCTATGAGATTTATGCCTCTGAAACTGCTGGGGCCGAAACCAAGCAAGCGAATATTGTGGTTGGGACCGATTGGACGGAACCTGCAACTGGCTTAATCACCGGGGTTGCTCCACCTACTGTGAATCAGACAGGACTGACTTTCGCCAATGGGGCTGCAACTTTCGGCGGTCCTCCCTATGCTTACCCTCTGACTTGGACCGGCAACTATTACTACCAGTGCCGCTTCAAAAAGGATGCTGCACAGTTTGATGAATTCATGTCCCAACTTCATGAGCTACAATCGGTCACCTTGAGGACCTATCGATGAAAACTCTCAGTCCGGCATTGCAGGCCATTCTGGCAGCCGCCGGCCCTTATGTGCTGGCTGACCTGTACACCATTACACTCACAAATGGGACGATATTCCACTGGACCAATACACAACGTTCCATCACTGTAGGAGGGATTACATTCTCTCCCGGACCACCGATTTCACGCGGGCAAGCATCGTGGTCCTTGGGACTTAGTGTGGATAATCTGCAGATCGTCATGGAGGATGACGGATCGGCAACAATCAACTCCCTGCCGCTTGTTATGGGCGCTCGTGAAGGATTGCTGGACTTGGCCGAGATAACTGTTGACCGGTTCATATCTGATACGTGGGCGAACACGGCAGTAGGTAAAGTCAATGTATTTACCGGTAGGGCCGGAGATATAAAGGTGGAGGGTAAAAAGGTATTCTTGACAGTGGAGTCCGGACTCGCAGAGTTGAAGTCTACCTTCCCCCGTACCTACATCCTGCCATCTTGTGCCAACACACTATACGATGGTGTCTGTGAGCTCCTCGAAACCAATTTCACAATAGCCGGAACTGTCGGCGGGATCCCAACGGCAACATCGTTTATTTTGGAAGGGGTGACCGAACCGGACGATTATTACCAGCTCGGGACTATCAGGTTTACGAGCGGTGCGAATAATGGCCAGGTAAGGACAGTCAAGAGCTATACTGCTGGAGTCATTGCCCTGATATTCCCACTGTATTCCGTACCGGTGGTTGGGGATACCGTGAATGCAATCGCCGGGTGCGACAAGACCCGGGCAGTGTGCTTGAACCGCTTCAATAACATGGTCCATTTTCGAGGCTTCCCCTTTGTCCCAGACCCGTCCACACAGTACACTGGGACTTCCAGTACCAGTACCAGTACCAGTACCAGTACCGGTACCGGTGGCGGTGGCGGTGGCGGTGCTCCCTGGAATCGCGGTGGAAGAGGTGGTCATGGAATTATCAATCAGAAATGATGTATTGGAAGAGGCCCGTAGTTGGTTGGGCACACCCTTCCAT
>VAOW01013172.1_pt1 | contig 18028 bp, 16 predicted proteins | sample 3393921 | NCBI WGS metagenome assembly VAOW01 (sample SAMN08290428, study PRJNA428436) | hydrothermal vent metagenome | isolation source: Deep-sea hydrothermal vent chimney | place: Indian Ocean: Southwest Indian Ridge | depth 2742 m m | reverse complement strand
GTCTGCGTGCCTCGCGCACAGACAGGCGCAATCATCATGAACAGTCAAGTATTTTCACCCAGCGCTTCCTTCATTTTCGCCCGCAGATCTCCCGGCGTATAAGGCTTTTGAATAAAACCGGCCAGGCCCTGACCGGCGAAACGGTTGGTTGCATCCTGCTCGTTGTAGCCGCTGGATAATACCACCCGTACATCCTTGTTGATGCGCCTGATCTCCCGGAAGCAGCCCTTGCCGTCCAGCTTCGGCATGGTCATGTCCAGCAGCACCGCGACAATTTCATTCTGACACTTGCGATAAATATCCACGCCCTGCTCGCCATCTTCTGCCGAGATCGTATCGAAGCCCATGTCTCTGAGCATCATCGCCGCTGTTTCCCGGATCGTTTCCTCATCATCCACAATGAGTACCGTACCGGCACCGCACCACTCGCCCCGTGCCGTTTGCCTGGTATGGTCGGAAACCGCTTCTTTGGATGCAGGTAGCAACACCTTGAATGTCGTTCCCTGTCCCTCTTCTGAATATACCTTGATAGCACCATGGTGGCCGCGCACGATCCCCAGAACCGCGCTCATGCCGAGGCCCCTGCCGGTGAATTTGGTGGTGAAGAAGGGGTCAAATAACTTCTTTTGGGTTCTCTCATCCATGCCGCAACCCGTATCCGCCACCTCCAGAAACACGAAGCGCCCCGGTTCAATTCCGTCTGCCGCATAAGCTCCGCCCAGATAATCAGCATCCGCTTGCATCATGCCGGTAGAGAGTGAAATCACCCCGCTCTTCCTGCCAATCGCATCGGAGGCATTGATCACCAGATTCATAATCACCTGCTGCAACTGCGCACCATCGGCTTCCACGGGTGGTAGATTTTCCGCCAGGTGAAACTTGAGCACCACGTTCTTGGCAATCGAAACGTCCAGAAGTTTGGTAATATCCTCCACCATATCCGAAAGATTGATGGCCTTGACCACAAACCTTCCCTTGCCCGAATAGGCCAGCATCTGTTTACATAGCTCCGCCGCGCGCTGGCTGGATTTCTCAATGCGCGCGAGATGCGCCAGGGCCGGGCTGGTGTCTTCCAGCTTCATTTTCCCCAATGCGGCGTTCCCCATGATGGCGGTCAAAATATTGTTGAAATCGTGCGCGATACCGCCGGCCAGCACGCCCAGCGATTCCAGACGCTGGACATGCTCCATTTTTTCCTGCATCTCTTTTTCTTCAGTCACATCCCGCATCACGGTAATATGATCCGATACTTTACCTCCCGCGGTAATGACAGGCGAAACACTGCGCTCCGTCGTCATCAGTTTGCCATGTTTGTCTCTGATGATCACTTCACCCGTCCAGATTCGGTTGGATTCAACGGTATCGCATATACCGCGGAAAAATTCCTGATTGTGACAACCGCTACGCAGCAAGCCTTCAAGTTCGCCGGCAACCTCCGCCAACGTGTAACCGGTCATTTTCTCAAAGGCGGGGTTCACATATTCGATGCGAGCCTCATGATCGCTGATCATAATAGCTTCGGCGGTATGCTCGACAGCGGCAGCCAGCCGCCGCGTCCTGGTTTCAGCCTGGATCCGGCCGGTTACATCGCGCATCACCGTCATCAGTACGGGTGCGCCATCTCCGTCCGAAAATGGAATACCCTGCACTTCACCATAGAATTCACTGCCATCCATACGTAAGTTTTTCTGTAACATCAGTGGCGCTTCATGGCCCTGATCCGTTTCCCGTGCGATACGTTGGGCGATCTTCGGCCTTAAATCCGGGCACACCCGATCCAGCACCGGCGTACCAATGATATCGCCGGGCGAATCAGCGCCAAACAGGCGAACAGCAGCGGGATTACAATAAATCCATTTGCCATCGCAGTGGAGCCCCACGCCATCCGGGATCAGATCAAACAGCAAACGAAAACGTTTTTCACTATCCGCCAGCCTGACCGCGTCCTCATGGCGAGAAATCAGCAAGATCAGCACATAAAGCAGCATAAACGCACCCAGCGCCACCAGCATCAAACGGTTTTCATGGTTTTTCTTTACCTTCAGCGCAAAATAGCGATCGTAAGTTTTGGATATGCGGTTGATATTTTCCGGTATGCCGCTGGCTGTAGCCAGATCGATAGCGCCAATCGCCTTCTGACCATAGGCCATAATAATCCGGATATGATGATGAAGCTTGTCCAGGCCCAGCGATTGAATCGCTTTCATCTGCTTTTGAATCCTGTCCAAAGCCATGCGATTATCGGGAAATACCTGCCAATAGAAAATATCTTTAGTCAGCTTTACTAACTGTATTTCCAGTTTCGGCCGTTGTTCAATCAACCGGGCAGACAGGGTCGGCAAGTAACGGATTGAATTCGACAGGGTGCTAAAGGCGCTTTCAAACTGGTTCACGGATCTGCGTTGAATCCGGATGGACCGCGCCAGCATCCGCAGTTCTTCGCCGAACGCCTCCTCCGGCAATGCTTTTATCAGTTGCCGATGCGCCGCGCTTAAATGCTTCATTTCACTTGCCAGGGAATCAAAATCGGGAATCCGGTGGGTATAAATTTTCAGCATATCCAACCTGGTCAGGGTATCGGCGCGCCCCATTGCTCCCAACAGGCGATGAACCGTCTCAAGCCGATCGGGATCAAACGACTGTACATTGACCAGTAAACCAGCCAGAGCCACGAACATCAGCGCAATGACAAGCAGGTGAATTCTAAATGCAATGCGCTTCAACGGGTTACTCCAACTGCCTGATCAACCGTATGTTTGACTATTTTGGCAGCAGGGAAATTCAGTTGCGTCTTGTCTTGCGGCTCCAGGCTGTTTCCCTGATACTCACCGGGCAGAGTATACAAAAAACGAATGATGGATCGGATATCCTCATCGGGGATATGTCGGTCCAGTTGATATTTGGCCATCGTCCGAATTGTTTCCGCCAGTGATGTGTAACGTCCATGATGAAAATAAGGCGCGGTCAGCACGCTCAGACGTAGCGACGGCACTTTGAACCGGTGTTTATCCGTCAGGTCGCCGGTGACATTAAATCGCCCAAGCGCCGCCTTCGTTTCAGCCGCATTCCCCTTCGCTGGCGGATGATCGGAAAAATAACTATGCATTACGCCCAGCGTTTGAAACAGGTTTCCCCCGACATTACGTCCCTGGTGACAAGCTACGCAGCCATAGGCCTTGAATAACGCATAGCCATGTTTTTCGGCCGGAGTGATCGCTTCCTCATCGCCTCGCAGGTAGCGGTCAAAGCGTGAATTCGGCGTCAACAGGGTACGCTCGAATTCGGCAATCGAATGTTTGATACTACCGGGCGTGACGCCGGTGGCATATAGCCTGGCAAAGGCTTTACGGTACGTGGCATCCGCGCGCAGTTTCTTCACCACATCCGGCCAGTTTGAGGCCATTTCCACATGGCCGGTCACCGGTCCTTCAACCTGATCTTCCAGTGTTTCGGCGCGCCCATCCCAGAACTGGGCCGGATTCAATGCCGCATTGAACACGGTGGGAGAATTGATCGAACCCTCGCGCCCTTCCACGCCAAATGAATGATTTAAGCCATCCGCTCCGCCTTTGTCATTCAAATCGTGGCAATGCGCGCAGGATATCGAGTTGTCGGCCGATAACCGCGGGTCAAAAAAGAGTCTCTTGCCCAGCGCCGCCTTATCCTGATCCACTTGAATACTGGCAGGTAGCGGTTGCACCGGTTCAACAGCAAGATCCAGCGCCTGCGCGCCACCAGCCCACAGCAAGCTTCCCAGCAATAAAATATAATTCCCTGTCTTCATCCGCTTCCCCTCCTTTATATGAAGCATGCAGACTATATTGTGCCCGCTGTCGATCCGGGGGGATGGGTATCACCGATTACCCGCAGGACAGTTTCTTCATCATCCACCACCAGCACGGCGCCGCTTGCCTTTCCGGCCGGCGCTACGTCTTCCGGGCCGTTCCCTGTTTCGTCGAAGTCTTCCAATACCGGCAGCAACAGCTTGAAGGTCGTCCCCTTGCCCGGCTCGCTATACACCCTGAGCGCGCCGCTATGACCACGTACAATGCCCAATACCGCACTCATGCCCAATCCGCGACCGGTAAATTTGGTAGTAAAAAAAGGATCGAATATTTTCTGTATTGTTTCCGCATCCATGCCGCAGCCGGTGTCGGACACCTCCATAAACACATAGCGTCCCACGGGCAGCGTTTCAGGCGATATCGTGGTTGCCAGATATGCGTCATCGACATGCATCACCCCGGTGGAAAATGAAATCACGCCACTTTTGCTGCCAATCGCCTCATTGGCATTGGTGATCAGATTCAAAACGACCTGCTGCAATTGCGCTACATCCGCTTCTACTGTCGGCAGGTTTTCCGCCAGATGAAACTTGAGTATCACATTCCTGGCGATCGAAACACCCAGTAGTTTGGTAATATCCTTTACCATATCCGAAAGATTGATGGCCTTGGCCAGAAACCTTCCCTTGCCCGAATAGGCCAGCATCTGTTTGCATAGCTCCGCCGCGCGCTGGCTGGATTCCTCAATGCGCGCCAAATGTTCCGAAACTGGATTGGCGACATCCAGCTTCATCCGGCCCAACGCCGCATTGCCCATGATAGCGGTCAAAATATTGTTGAAATCGTGCGCGATGCCGCCGGCCAGCACGCCCAGTGATTCCAGACGCTGGGTATGTTCGATTTTCGATTGCGCCTGCCTCTGTTCGGTAACATCCGTGTCCACGCAGACGTGATATCGCACCTGACCGGCTTCCAGCACGGGCGCAATGCTGCGATCAATCGCATGCCGCACTCCATCCGCATGCACGAACTCAATATCCCCATGCCACGATTGACCCTGATTCAGTCTGGAAAAAATTTTCCTGTATGTCACATCATCTTTTTTTCCACCACGTATTTCCGCCGCCAGCCGCCCGATCAATTGATCGGGCGCCACGCCGGTCATGGTCGCAACCGCCGGATTGGCATACACAATTCTTCCCTCGTGATCAGTGATGAAAATACCCTCCGGAGTTTGCTCCACGGCGATTCTCAGACGTTCAATCTCCGCCTCCGCCTGCCTGCGCTTGCTTATATCGCGCACAACCACGCTGAAACGGCGTTGATGATCCTCCCTGAATTCGCTCACGGACAGTTCGCAGGGAAAGACGGTTCCATCCCTGCGCCGCCCCTGTATTTCCCGTCTGCGGTTGATCATATCATGGTGCTTGCCCGGCATCTTGTCCGCGACCCATTGTAAATGAGACGGGTGAATATCATCCGGCGCCAGCGTATGCAGGTCAAGCCTCCGCAATTCTTCCAGCGCATAACCGAACAGTCGCGCTGCCGCCGGATTGGCATGCTGGATGACGCCCTTATCGTTAATGGAAAAAATAGCATCGGGGATGGCATTCAGAAGCGACCTCATATGCGACCTCAGCGCCAGTTCTTTACGCGCCGCGACATTCGACTCGTCCAGCGCGGCCATTACCAGCACGCCGCCCTGCACCAGCGTGGCAATCACGCTCAACGCAATCACCATCAGGTGCGTATCCAGGCCTGCTTGCGGGCCGATCACGCCCGGTAACGCATAAAAATTTGCCGCCGCCATGCCGGTATAATGCATGGCGGATACGGCCAGTCCCATGATCACGGCGGCGGCCGCCTTAATGCCCATATCACTGAACACGCCGGTCATGCGCAGACGATTGGCAATCCATAATGCGGCGGAGGATGCGGCCACCGCTATCAGCACGGAGAGCGCAACGATCCACCCGTCGTAGGATATGGAAGCCGGCATCCGCATTGCCGCCATGCCGGTATAGTGCATGCCGGCAATACCCAGCCCCATCAACGTTCCCACGCCCGGCAAACGCAATCCCTTGAGATCGCCGCCCCGGCGCAGTGGAAGCACGCCCAGCGTGGTAAAGCCCGCGCCCACGCCCAGCGAGATCAGGGTGAGTGAAAGATCGTATCGGACAGGAACCGGCAATTTCAGCGCCAGCATGCCAATGAAATGCATGCTCCAGACGCCCACCCCCATGCTAACGCCAAACGCCAGTGACCAGAGATTGGCGCGGCACCCGCTCACCCCTGTGGCATGGATGCGCGGCACAGCCGTGAGCGCCACGAAGGAAGACACGATGGCGATGGTCACCGACAGCACGACAAGAGCGCCGTTATAGCTGGTGCTTAGCTCTGTCATCTTCTTTTTTGTTCAAGCAAACGAAACATGCGTCCGTCCTTACGTCATTCCCCTCTCTCATCACCGCAGCGAAGCAATCCGCCTTCTGTTCTTCGCTTCCACCCCGCGCTCGCCGATCAGTTGATTGTTTCCACGCCGTTTGGCGTGCCTATCAGCACGACATTCGCACCCTGATGCGAGAAAATACCGTTCGTCACCACCCCCGGCATGCTGTTCAATTCATCTTCCATGCTACGAGGATTAGCAATTCTCAGGCCATGAACATCTATGATAATATTGCCGTTATCCGTCGTGAACCCCTCGCGCAATACGGGCTTGCCCCCGAGTTTTACAGCCACGCCCGCGACCAGCTCGCGTGCCATCGGAATCACCTCGACGGGCAGTGGAAATTCGCCCAGATATTCGACTCGCTTCGTCTCATCTACAATACAGATAAACCGGTCACTGGCCGCGGCCGTAATCTTCTCGCGCGTTAACGCACCGCCGCCGCCCTTGGTCAGGTTCTTGCCGCTGTCGAACTCATCGGCGCCATCAATATATACCGACAACGAATCCACCTGCGTCAGCGCGTCATTCAAATCCAGCACCGGTATGCCGCCACCGAGCAAGCGCTCGGCGGTGGCTTTGGAACTGGCGACCGCGCCTTTGATCTTGCCTTTCATCGCCGCCAGCGCATCAATAAATATATTGGCCGTAGAGCCCGTGCCAACGCCGATAATGGCGCCCGTTTTGACATATTCCAGCGCTGCTTCGGCCACCTTCTGCTTCATTTCGTCCTGGGTCATCCTGTCCCTCCTTTGTATCAGGACGATATTAACCCAAAATCGGACAGGATTGAACTGCCGCGCGCAAGGCCGCGCGCTGGCGGCCCGCAAGATGGGAAAGATGCCGGGGTGGCTGCATTGATGCGGTATTCAAGTTAAGCTGCCGCCATGCCTCGACCGGACATTATTATCACCTGCCTGTTCGCCATTGGACTGGCCCAGGGCTGCTGGCTAACGCTCATCGCAGCCAGGTATCGCGTCCCATCCTCCCTGATACTCCGCACCCTGTGGTCATTCAGCGGCGTATGGGTGCTGTCCTGGCCGGCGTACAAGGATACCACCTCCATTTTTGCCGCCATAATTCTCTTCGCGGCGATGATCCTGCTGGTTTCAACGGTCAATCGTCCGATCCTCCGCCGGATTAAACTGGCATGGTCGGATGGCATGACATGGCCGTGTCCCATGGCGATGTTTTTAACCGCATTGGCCATCGCCGCCGCTTTTTCAACGCAATTTCCCGAATTCGGTTTTGGCGCCGCCCTGAGCATTTGCCTCGGCCTGCCGCTGGCCCACTGGCTGGACCGATCAGGCAGATTCAAACTGAAATTTCCCGCCAATCCGGCGCAAACCCTGCCGGGACATCTTGGTCTCATCGCCACCGTTATCATCACTTGCGGCTGGAGCCTGCATGTGTTCCATCAAATCGGCTGGTTCGAGTCGCTCACCGCAACCGCACTGGCCGGTATCGCCGCCTCCATGACGCGCGCACTGATTCCACATCCGTTCAATCTCCCCGGCATTGCTATCGCCATCGGAGGCGTGCTGTGGACGCTTTGAATATACGGATCCAACTGGCATTGGCTGAGGATGCCGCGATGATGGACTTGACGACACGGGCGACCATCGCACCTCGTCAACCCGGCGCTGCCACGCTGACCGCCAAGGCAAAGGGCGTAATTTCGGGTATTCAGGTCGCCCGGCGCGTCTTTGAGTCCGTGGATAAGAATATAACGCAGGCATGGGTAAGTCAGGACGGTGACGACGTGCATGCGAGTAGCATCATCTGCCGAATTTCAGGATCACTGCGCTCCCTGCTGGCCGCCGAACGTACGGCGCTGAATTTCCTGCAACACCTGTCGGGCATTGCCACCGCCACGCGCGCCTTTGTGGATGCCGTAACAGGCACGAATTGCGCCATTGCCGATACGCGCAAGACCACGCCGGGATTCAGATGTCTGGAAAAACAGGCCGTGCTGCATGGTGGCGGCGTCAACCATCGCATGGACCTGGCCAGCGGCATGCTGATCAAGGAAAATCACATTGCGGCGGCAGGATCCATCACCCGGGCACTCCGTCTGTGCCGCGAAACAGGAAGCGGCATATGGGTGGAAGTGGAATGCGAAACCATGGATGAAGTGTGCGAAAGCATCGCTGCCGGCCCGGATATTATTCTGCTGGACAATATGGCGCCGGAGGCGGTACGCGCCGCCCGTGCCGTCGTTCCCGCATCCATTCTTCTGGAGGCTTCCGGCAATATTACCTTGTCCAATGTCCGCGAATACGCCGAAACCGGCGTGGATCGGCTGGCCATCGGCGCCATCACTCATTCCGCCCCGGCGCTGGATATTTCCATGCGAGTTACCTCCGTATGATTAGCACGCGTGACGCTATCCTTGCACGTCTGACCAATACGGATACGCCCGTGTCCGGCGACGGGCTGGCGCGTGATCTGAATGTGAGCCGAACCGCCATCTGGAAACATATCCATACACTGAGACGAACAGGTATGCTTATCCGTGCGTACAAGGGGCGCGGCTACGTTCTCGAATCCGACGTGCTGATCCAGTCTCTGCTGGAGCAGCGGCTGAACACCCGCCTGCCAAGACCTCCATGCATCGTTCTGGACGAAGTGGATTCAACCAACGCCGAGGCGATGCGCCGGGCGAACGGCGGCGCGCGGGAAGGCCTGATTGTGCTCGCCAACAGGCAGACGGCGGGGCGCGGACGCCTCGGGCGTCACTGGCATACGTTTGAGGAACATGCGCTGGCCATGTCCGTACTGCTCAGGCCCGCGCTCTCCCCGGAGAAGGTTCCACAGATCTCCCTGCTTGCGGCCGTGGCCATTCATGATGCGCTTTCCCCGCTGGCGCCGGGCATCCGGATTAAATGGCCGAACGACATCCTCCACCATGGTAAAAAAATCGCCGGCATCCTCACCGAGATGCGTGCGGAACCGGGCCGCGTACAGGCCGTCGTGGTCGGTATGGGGATCAATGTGCGCACACCTGAACAGGGATGGCCGGAAGATATTACGGATATTGCCACCGATCTCTCCAGCGCCTCCGGGCGCGCCGTTTTGCGCATGGATATCGCCGCACGCATCCTTGAATCGCTGGAGAAGCATTATCTCGCATGGCTGAAGGACGGCTTCGCTCCCGTGCGGAAACAATGGTGGAAGGCGCATGCGTCGTGTGGAAAACCCGTGCGCATTTACGATGGCCTGCACTATATTGAAGGCATGGCCGAGGCGCTGGATGAAGATGGCGCCCTGTTGTTGCGCACCCGTACGGGCCTGCAAAGGATTGTTGCCGGCGATCTTGAACTGATGGAGAAAATCGTATCATGATTGCATCCCCCTTTTTTCTACTCGTGGATATTGGCAATACTTGCATGGCCTTCGGCCTGTATCGGGATGACACGCTGGCGGCCCATTGGCAATTATCCAGTGAAGCCAGCATGACCAGTGACGAGTTAGCTCTAAAGTTGGGTGGTCTGACCGTGAGGAAACAATGGGGTCAGGTCCTGAATAGCGCACCGTCCGGATCATCTTCTGATTTGGAAGATAAGAAAGGGGGCCGTTTACTTTCTTCCACGGCACGATCGAAGTCCGGGAAAGGTGACGTTCCCCCCCCCTTACAGGGCATTCTGGCAGCCAGCGTTGTGCCGCATCTGGATGACGTATTGAAGGAAGCATGCCGCAAGGTTTTTGACGCCGCCCCCATTTTTGTCGGAACTGGCGAGATTAAAACCGGCATGGCCGTAGACTACAAAAACCCGCGCGAGGTTGGCGCGGATCGCATTGCCAATGCCGTGGCCGCACGCGAACAATTCGGTAGCCCTGTTATCGTCATGGATTGCGGCACTGCCACCACTTTCGACATCGTCTCCCCTGAAGGACATTACGCCGGAGGACTCATTCTACCGGGCATGGAACTGGCGCTGGCCGCACTGTGCCGGCGCGCCGCCAGACTGCCGGAGGTTTCCTTTGGCGAAGCGGACACCCTCATCGGCCGGGACACCGTGAGCAGCATGCAGGCAGGCAGTTACTGGGGGGCAGTGGAAGCATTGATCGGCATCATCCGCAAACTGCATGCGCTCGCCGGTTATGCGGATGCACCGGTGATTGCCACGGGCGGACAGGCAGCGCCAATCATTAAAGATGTCCCGTGCATCACCGAATACCGGCCACGCCTCGCCCTCGAAGGCCTGTTGCTATTGGCAAAACGCCATTTCACTCAGACTCATGGGTAATAATATTGCGTCATTCATCCTGCTTGTTCTGCTAACATGGCTCGCATGGACAAGCTGGCAGCCTCCGGAAATCACCCCGAACACCCGGCAAGCGAGATACTCGATACCCGAACGGACAGGTGCCGCACCTGCCCTCTGGCGCGTAGTTACGCGCCGGATGGTCTGGAAGAAAGCGGCCGAGGCCATGTATAAGCGCCTGGAAGAGAGCGGCTTGCGCGTTATCACCCTTAGTCGCAAAGAGGATGTCGAACTGTATGCCTTCGATGATGCGCGCACCTTTACCAAACACGAAGAGGCGGTCCGCGCCAGGAAAATATGGGAGAAGTATGGATTTGAAGCCAGCATCATCAAGCCGGATAAGCACTTCGGGGTGGCGCTGGGGCGCTTGTATCTGTCCGCCTATGCCAGACAGTTGCAGACAAAACTAAGAAAAAGCGGTATGAAATTCCGTTATGCGCGCCGTATGGTCCATATCCCGACATGGCGATTTACGTTTCCTGCCGCATCCCATGCCGAGGCGGAGAAACTATGGCGGAAGATTCAATCACTGGGAGTCGCCGATCCGGCGCTCAGGCCGGAAACGCAGTCAAAATTTCCGGACGGCCGCCGTACGGTGCGCGAATAGACCTCAATAGCGCCAGCGCGGTAACCTCCCGCCTTCGGCACACGCAGGTGCCGGGCGTAAAGGGCGTCAAAATGTTTCAGTTCACCGGGGCTTTGTTCAACGGGGGGATCATGCGTGGACCTGCTATAATGGCGATCAAGCTATGAAGGAAGACGCGCATACGGTCAAGAGCCTGAAAAGACTGTTCACCAACTTTACCTTTATGATGGTTATGAGGTTGGTTACCGCCGTGCTTTCTTTCCTTCTTATCCTGTATATTGCCCGATATTGGGGAGCAGCTTATCTGGGCAAGTTTTCAATATTATTTGCCGTTTTTTTATTTTTTCAACAAATGCCCCTGCTGGGTTTGCACGTCGCCATCATTCGGGATGTGGCGGCGGATCCCGATAATTATCGGACTACAGCCGTCAACGCCCTTGTTATCGCGATGTGCGTTTCCCTCTTTTTATTCGTGATAATCGGGTTGGGCGGAGGATTTGTTTATCGCGATGCGCAGGATGTTCACTCCGCCTTATGGCTGATTGCCGCGTCAATATTTCCAACCTCCCTGATTGTTGTGATTGAATCCGTCCTGATTGGCCTTGAGAAAACCAAAGCCGTTGCAATATTCAACATTGGCGAGAATCTGATCAGGACGGTGCCAAGTATTATCGCTGTTTTTCTGGGCTATGGGCTGACGAGCATCTTCGTTATTTTTGTCACTGGCAGACTAATCATGGCCTCTGCCTATTTGAATTACGCGGGGTTTTATAATGTTTTCAGAGTGCCCGTAAATCAAATACGATTTTTAACCATTCGGAATTATATTAAACTGATCCCGGTTTTTTTCGGGATACTCGCTTTTTCGGTTCTCATTGAGCGACTGGATTTTTTTATGCTTTCAATGTTTGCCGACTTCAAGGTGGTAGGGCTGTATTCAGCGCCTTACAAAATATATGAATTGGGCCTGATGGTTCCATCGCTGATGATGGTCATCCTGATTCCCGTGTTTTCATCCTGTTTCAATCGATCCATATCTGATTTTCACAGGCTTATGAAGAATGTCTTTCTTTTTATTCTGATAGGCTGGACGCCCTTTATCATTATTTTCAGTTACCATGCACCACTCTTTATGAGTTTTTTTGGTCACGAATATCAACATACCGGTATTGTGCTTCAATTGCTTATATCCGGTATCGTCTTTGTCGGATTCGGGCAGTTATTTTCCGTTGGATTGTTCATCAGTCATAATCAGCACATCGAACTGAAGGTGCTGGCGCTTGCATGCGCCATTTACGCACTCTTGCTATTCATCTTTATTCCCTTATGGGGCGCCGTGGGAGCCGCAATCGCCACGCTGATCGAGGCCATTGCGCACCCCCTGATCGTTTACCCGATGGCCCGATCATCCCTGGCCATTCATGGTTATGCGCTCCCGGTATTCAAAACGGCCGTGGCTGCCGGAGGTCTGGCCCTGTCCATGTATGTATTTCAACCATTACTTGGTTTCTTTAACATTGTACCGGGAATTGTAATCTATCTGCTTGTTATTATCGCGAGCAAAGCGGTTCCAGTCAGTGATATCAGAAATCTGTTTACCGTAGCCCTTGAAAGAGGAGCAGCAAGCGAATGAAGATCCTGCATATCGATCCCGATGATATAGACAATCCCATGAGTGGGGGCGGACCGGTAAGAACTTACGAGATTTATCGGCGTCTGGCCAGGCGTCATGAAATTACAGTGCTAACCCCGACGTTTTCCGGTTCGACGCCTGAAGTGATCCGCGATGGCATACGATACGTGCGAATCGGGCGAAGGGTGGGAAACCACGGCGGTTCCCATCATATCACCTTTCTTCTGGGGTTACCGAAAGCATTGAAACGTTTTGACTATGATCTTCTGGTGGAGGACTTCATGCCACCCATGTCCGTGACATTCAACCCTTTCTGGAATAAAAAACCCATGATCGCCTCGGTGCAGTGGTTTCATGCGAAGGTGGTTTCCAGGCAATTGAAGTTCCCCTTTTTTCTGGGGGAGCGCTATGGTATCCGTTGGTACGACAATTTCGTGGTGTTAACCGAGTCCATGAAGAAGCGGATAACGGACCGGTGTCCAAACGCCAGGTGTGAGGTGATTCCAAATGCGGTGGATGCCTGTTTATTTGAAGCGTCACCGAACTTCGGGGATTATATCCTTTACATTGGCGGTATCGACTTTCCCTTGAAAGGCGTTGATTTATTACTCCGTGCATATGCCATGATTCCGGAGGAGGAGCGGTCTCCGCTGATCCTGGCGGGTCATGGATGCGAATGGGGCGGGTTTCATGAACTGATACGTTCCCTGGAACTTGCCTCGTGGGTTAAGGCAACAGGAAAAGTTGGCAAAGCCGAGCGAAACAAATTGCTCTCGGATTGTCGTTTTGTGTGCGTTCCTTCAAGGAGGGAGACGTTTGGCATGGTGATACTGGAGTCCTGCGCCAGCGCCAGGCCGGTTGTGCTTTTCGATTATCCGCCGATGAATGAGGTTGCTTCCAGAAGAGGCTGTTTGTTTGCTGAACCGTTCAGTGTTGAGTCATATTCAAAAAAAATGCGCCAGATGCTACACTATACCAGGGAGCAGATTTTCAGTCTTGGTGAAGAATGCCGCAAGTGGGGACGTCAATACGATTGGGATGATATTGCGGATCATCAGGAACTTTTTTATGAACGTGTCGTCTCGGGAAGTAAATAGCCGCGCCTCCTTTGGCGCACACGGGTGAAAAAAGGATATTGTACTGATGGAGAATCATAAGCGGTTATTTCAATTGATTCGCTGGGTTTACCGGCATCTCCACCCCCATGCCCGAAATTCATTGGACCTGGCGCTTCAGTTACTGATCCACGATCGTCCTCCTGCCTTAATTTCGGGGTATAAACACTCGAAAGTGCTTGTTCTTGCCCCACACATGGATGATGAAGTCATTGGATGTGGCGGAGCCATTGCGCTGCATGCGGCGGAGGGGAGCAGGGTGACCGTGGCGTTCATGACCGATGGCCGGATGGGCGATGCACGATTGTTGAATCCGGACCTTGCCATCAATGAACGAGAGCAAATACAGGAAAATCTTGTGCGGACCAGAAAAAAGGAGGCTCAAGCATGTGCGGAAAAACTGGGCGTCCGGAACCTTGTTTTTTTTGATGCCGAAGACGGCCGTTTGCGTCCGGCCGGGATTCTGGTTGAAAAGCTGGCCGATCTCCTGGCTCGCGAGTCCCCGGAAATAATTTATCTGCCTTTCATCATGGATTCGCATGAGGATCATTGGCAGACCAATCGTGTTTTTTTTGAGTCTCTGGATGTCTTGCCGAGTGAATTTGCAAAGAAACCGGTTTTTTGTCGCGGGTATGAAGTATGGTCACCGCTTGTTGCCAACAGGCTTGCGGACATTACGGGCGTTGCCTCACTCAAAGCAGAAGCTCTCGGAGAATATCAATCCCAGTTGAAAGATGTCGATTACCGGGCGTGCGTGCAGGGGATGAATAAATTTCGTGCGATTGGATTGAAAGGAGGGGAAGGATTTGCCGAGGCCTTTTTTGAGTGCTCAGTCAATGAATACAAGGCATTGCATAAGCATACGATAAAGTCGAAACCGGTATGCTATACTCCAGCTAATCCGGACGATTCATAAATACCGGCACGATCATCACGGCGATTTATGAATCATCCGGGCCAAGATCACATCCGGCAGGGAATTACAGGAATTTTCAAACTGATGGAACAAGTAAAATTACTGGATAGCTACAAACAGGAAAATGTAATGCTGGAAGATTATATCAGGCGTGAAGCACCATTCGCGGATGAGCTCTGCATCCTTGAAGCCGGGTGCGGGCAGAGCTGGCCTTTGAAGCTCGCGGGTGTTCGATATTCCCTTACGGGAGCTGATATGGATGAACACGCATTGAAAAAGCGAAAAATAATCTATAATGATCTCGACCGGATTATTATAGGCGACCTGGCGACGTTATCTCTGGATGACGAAAAATACGATGTGATTTATAATTCGTTTGTTCTGGAGCATTTAATTGACGCCGAGAGAGTTCTGGATAATTTCCGCCGATGGTTGAAACCGGGAGGAATCCTGATTCTACGTTTTCCGGACAAGGACTCGGTGTACGGGTTTGTGACACGAATGACCCCTCTGTGGTTTCATGTGTGGTATAAGAAATATATCCTGGGCTATAGCGAGGCGGGGAAGCCTGGATTTGGTCCTTATGCAACCTATTACAACGGACCTGTCTCAAGGACGGGCATCCATGAATACTGCCGGAAGAAGCATCTTGAAATTAAGGCTGAATATGGGCATGACTTTTACCTGAATGATCATGGTGCTGTCACGAGAATGCTGATCCGCTGCTGTAGTGTTTTTTGTCTGAAGAGACTTTCCTGGAGGCATAACAATCTGACCTATGTTATTAAGAAGCCTCCGGATCCAATGGCAAAACTTCGGGTGGATGAACGGCAATCCCGTTTTGAGCCCATTTGATTTATTGATGAGGGGCGGGAGGCTTCCATGAAGGGTATTGTTCTGGCCGGCGGATCGGGTAGTCGTTTATATCCGCTGACACGGGGTATCAGCAAACAACTGATGCCGGTGTACGACAAGCCGATGATTTATTATCCCCTGTCCACGCTGATGTTGGCCGGTATCCGCGAAATATTGCTGATTTCCACACCCCATGATCTTCCGCTTTTCCAGCGCTTGCTTGGCGATGGCTCGGATTGGGGGATATCCTTGTCCTATGCCGATCAGCCCAGCCCCGACGGGTTGGCCCAGGCCTTTATAATTGGCCGGGATTTTGTCGGCCAGGATGCGGTGTCCCTCATCCTGGGGGATAATATTTTCTTTGGCGGGGGATTACCTCTCCGCCTTGAGCTTGCGGCTTCCCACCAGACAGGCGCCACCGTATTTGCCTATCGTGTGCATAGCCCGGAACATTACGGCGTGGTCGAGTTTGATGCGGAAGGCCGCGCCCTTTCCATTGAAGAAAAGCCTGTTCAGCCAAAATCTCATTATGCCGTCACGGGACTTTATTTCTACGATAATCATGTTCTGGATATGGCTGCCGAGGTCAAACCGTCGGCGCGTGGCGAACTGGAAATTACATCCATCAATGAGGCCTATCTAAAGGCAGGCGAATTGCGGGTAGAGCGTTTGGGACGCGGTATTGCCTGGCTGGATACGGGATCGCATGAATCCCTGCTGGAAGCTTCCGCATTCGTTGCGGCGATTCGGCGCAGGCAGGGTCTCAAGGTTTGCTGTCCGGAGGAAATTGCATGGGAGAAGGATTACATTTCAGATACGGACCTGGAGTGTCTCGCCCGGCGCGTGTTGAAGAACGGTTATGGACAGTATCTTCTGGAAAGACTGGCTGAGGGAAAAGCATGAACCTCATTAAAACAAGGCTGCCGGGGGTGTTGATCATTGAGCCGCGTATCTTCGGCGATGCGCGCGGGTTTTTTCTGGAGACATGGAATTGCGAGCGTTATCGTGCTGCCGGCTTTCCGGATGTGGCGTTTGTTCAGGATAATCATTCGCGTTCACAAAAAGGCGTTTTGCGTGGATTGCACTTCCAGTTGAATCATCCCCAGGGAAAGCTGGTGCAGGTGACAACGGGCGCCGTGTTTGACGTGGCGGTGGATCTATGCCCGGAATCACCCGTCTATCGCCAGTGGGTCGGTACCGAATTATCCGGGGGAAATCATCGGCAACTGTGGATTCCACCTGGCTATGCGCATGGATTCTGCGTGTTGTCCGATGTGACGGATTTGCAGTACAAGTGTACGGAATTCTATCATCCGGAAGACGAAAGCGGCGTGTTGTGGAACGATCCCGATATTGGGATTGACTGGCCTGTACGGGAACCCCTGCTTTCGCACAAGGATGCGGCATTGCCAGGATTGGCCGATATATCGAGAGAGCAACTGCTGAAGTTGAAGATGGCATGAAATTACTGATTACCGGATCTCACGGCCAGCTTGGAACAGAACTCATGCGTTTGGGATCAGCCCATGATTTGCTCGGTGTGGATCGGGATGAACTGGACATTACCAACGCCGATGCGGTGAGAGATGCCGTGAAAACCTTTGCGCCGGATGCGGTCATTAATGCGGCGGCCTACACGGCAGTGGACGAGGCCGAGTCCAGGCGGGAAGTCGCGTTTGCGGTGAATCGCAATGGTCCGGGGAATCTTGCGGCCACGTGCGATTCGGCCGGAGTACCGTTGTTTCATGTGTCAACCGATTATGTGTTTGATGGCGAGAAACAGAATGCCTATGTTGAGGATGACCCTGCCGGGCCGCTGGGCGTGTACGGAGAAAGCAAACTGGCCGGCGAGAATGCTGTCCGCAAAGCTTGTCCCCGGCATGTGATTGTGCGAACAAGCTGGATGTTTTCCGCGCATGGAAATAATTTTGTAAAGACGATGCTGAGGCTGGGCGCTGAGCGTGAAGAATTGGGGATCGTGGCTGATCAGCATGGTTGCCCGACATCTGCCGCGGAACTGGCGCGTGCTATGATACATGTGATCGAATATGGAGGTGTCGCCTGGGGCACTTACCATTTCTGCCAGCCAGAGGCGACGGCGTGGCATGGCTTTGCCGAAGCAATTTTCGCCGCGGCAAAACAGCAGGGGATGCCTTTACGTGTTCAGTCCGTAAAACCGGTTGCCACTGCCGGTTATTCGGCTCCGGCAGCGAGGCCCGCAAATTCGGTGATGGATTGCAGTCGCTTCAAAACGACATTTGGATTTAAGATCAGACCATGGAAGGAGTCATTGGCGAACGTAATGAAGGAATTGATACATCCCAAGATCCGACATTGACATTGGATACAGGGTGTAAGCATTTGGTTTGTATGGTGTTTCAAAAAATCATGCTGTCACCTCGCTGGTGATGAGTGATTTTT
>VAOW01032425.1_pt1 | contig 18036 bp, 20 predicted proteins | sample 3393921 | NCBI WGS metagenome assembly VAOW01 (sample SAMN08290428, study PRJNA428436) | hydrothermal vent metagenome | isolation source: Deep-sea hydrothermal vent chimney | place: Indian Ocean: Southwest Indian Ridge | depth 2742 m m | reverse complement strand
TCCTGATTTGTGTTTTGCCTGTTAGGTTTGCGACTTTTTAACTAAATAGAACACTCCTGAGCAAAATATAACTGGCAACCAGTAACAGAAAACCACCAAATCCCCGCTTGAGTAAACCGGTCGGCAGGCGATGCCCCAATTGGCTCCCCATTACGCTACCGATAACCGCGAAGGTGGTAAATATGGCCATCATCTGGTAATCAATGGCAACCGACCCTACGTAGCCGGCAAAACCTGTGAATGAATTAAGCGCAACAATACTCAACGATGTTCCGATAGCTTTTTTCATAGAAAGGCCGGACAATAGCACCAGCGCAGGAACAATCAGGAAACCACCGCCAACACCGACAATGCCGGTTAATATGCCAACTGCAATACCATGCACGGCGATATGTCCATACTGAAGGTCATCACAATGTCCATCGGGACAATCTGCTACGGCTGCGCCAACTGATTTTGGCTGAGGCTGAGGTCTGAGCATTTTCCAGGCGGCAGCATACATAACCAGCGCAAAAACACTGAGCTGAATAACTGCTGGCGTGATGACACCGACAAGTGTGCCGGCATAGGCTCCTGTTGCACTAAACAAACCAAAAACGATGGTGATACGAAGGTTGACGTTGCCACGACGCCAATGTTGTATGGCGGTGATTGCGGCAGTTATCGACACAATTCCCAGACTCATGGCAATCGCAGATTTGGGCTCTACACTCAGTAAATAAAGTAAGGCGGGTACGGTAATAATGGAGCCGCCACTGCCAAATACGCCTAATAACGTGCCGGTAATCAGACCGGCGATAATGATTGAAATGGACATATACTTTTCCTCGATGTGGCAAAATAGATGCCCCGATAATCAGTGTTAATTCTACTATTCAATAAATCAATTGAATAGTAGAATATCATCATTTCGCCACAGGTCAAGGAAAAAAATGAGTTTGTTCGTTTTTATTTTTATCCTCCGCGTCTTTTGCGTTTTTCGTCCCTTACTCCGTAGAGAGTTATAAATCATAGTATGCTATGAACCATATCTGTTATTCTCAAAATATCCTATTACAGTAGGATTATATAGCCACTTCGTTGGTATTGATCAATAATCATGCTAGACTATGAAAACATATAAAATACTTAAACAAATCATGGTGAACTATGAACGTTAAAGTATCTGTACCTATTGATACCATTCTCCAGCAAATCAGTGTGCATATTGAAGCTAAAATGAAACAAGCCAAACTTAAGAAGAAAGATCTGGCAAGGATGGCTGACGTGAATCAGAATACCATTACCGCAATTATGTCTGGCGGTGATATGAAACTGTCAACATTAATCCGGGTAACACGGGCACTTGATGATACTGAGTGGTTGTTGTCGCTGCTTGAGCAACCGCAAGAATCCCCGCTTGATCGACTAAACAGAAAGGTTTCAAAAGCGCAAAGACTATCGAAAAAACCATCAGCCAGGCCATCAACGAGGCCATCAACGAGGCCGATGGGTCGTAAACGAGAGGCAGATTAACGGGTGGAAGTGATAACTGTAAATTTATGGGAGCAACGCGTTGGTGCGCTTTTGTGGAATCATGACAGGATGCTGGCAAGCTTTCAGTATGATCCAGAATTTGTACAAACCGGATTAGAGATTAGTCCAGTTAAGTTGCCGCTCAGTGCTAAAGTCTTTCAGTTTCCCGAGCTGGCTGATACCAATACCTTTAAAGGATTGCCGGGGTTTATTGCAGACTGTCTGCCAGAGAAATTTGGCAATCGATTGTTGGATACTTACCTGGCTAATCACGGTCGACATCTGGATGACCTTAATCCTCTTGAACGACTCTGTTATGTCAGCACGCGGGGTATGGGGGCGCTAGAGTTTCAACCCGATCTGGAGCCTCGGAAATTAAGTGAACCCATAGCACTTCAGGTCAGCGACCTGGTGGAAGTGGCAAGAAGTGTTCTTGACGAGCGCCAGCAAACGAATACGAACTTAGATGATGGTATTGAAACATTGGTGACAGTGGGTACCAGTGCCGGTGGTGCTAAAGCAAAAGCAGTGATTGCGGTAAACGATGAAACAAAAGATGTCCTGTCTGGACAGGCAAATGTCCCGGAAGGTTATGTTCACTGGTTGCTCAAATTTGATGAAATAGATAACGAAGAGCATGCAAGTAGCAAACAAATTGGCCGTATTGAATATGCCTACAGTGAGATGGCCTATAAGGCAGGAATTAACATGATGGAGTGCCGCCTATTGCATGATAACGACCGGGCACACTTTATGACGCAGCGTTTCGACCGCGTTGATGGCAATACAAAAATCCATGTGGTGACTTTTGCCGGTATGATACATGCTGATCGTGACCCACCTGGACAAGTAGGGTATGAGCGATTATTTCAAACAATCAGAGATCTTGGTCTGCCACAATCCGACCTGACGGAAATGTACCGCAGGATGGTGTTCAATATATGTGCGCGTAATCAGGATGATCACACGAAGAACCATGCATTTTTAATGTTTGGTGATGGAAACTGGCAGTTGGCACCGGCGTATGATCTTTGCTTCAGCTACAGGCCAGGCAATCCATTCATAGAGCGCCATCAAATGAGTTGTAATGGAAAGCGAGATGATTTCTTGTTAGAGGATTTGCTGGCAGCTGCGAAAGCGGCTGATGTGAAAAACCCTAAAACAATCATTGAAGATGTGCAATCAGCTATGCAGCACTGGGCAGAACAGGCAGAGAAAGTCGGTATAGACGAAGAGCATGCCTCGTTAATCGGTAAACTACACAGAACTTTTTTTTGACACCCTCCCTCTCCGAATAAGTGGGGTCAGGAATAGGCGACTTTTAACCAATTTCAGGGCTTTCAGGCTCATTTTATGTTGGAAACACGCACAGCAGCGTTCAGGCTCATTTTATATTGGACAAGACTCAATATGCCCGAGCGGGAATATGTATGCTATAATCCAATTAACAGATTTACGGGGGCAACCCAATGGAAACTATTGTTCACAACCCAGCAGAACTCGGACAACTGGCCAGTCAAACCCGTACAGCACTTGGTTTGCGCCAATCGGATGTGCATGCCAGCACCTGGCTAGCGATGCGCTTTATTGGCGAAGTGGAGAATGGCAAAGAAACTGCGCAGCTCGGTAAAGTGATGAACATGCTTGAGAGCCTAGGACTTGAGCTTGTGGTCCGGTCAAAATCTGCGCAAGACAAGGTTAACCCGCATCAATTAGGGCTTTCAAAAGTGCGCTTCTGGTCTTCTGGCGACCAGTTGCCAGTTGTTCGTGTGATTGCTCGTGTACTGGCAGATCCTACCGAAGGCGATTTGCTAATCCTAAAAAGTCACTTTGGAATGGGTCTGTTATTATCGACGTGGAAGCAATTAAAAGAACGTCAAGAAGTAGCCGAATCCGTTATTCCTGTTACCGCCAACTTCTTGCATAAATTAGTCAATACGTGAAAGAAAACACTGAGGCTCTTGCAAATAAAATTGCAGGAGAAACACTGCTTGACCAGTTCCTGCTTGTTGGTGGGACAGCACTTTCTGTTTATCTGAAGCATCGATTAAGTGAAGACTTAGATTTCGCAACCACAGAAAATAAACTGCCAAAAAAAGCTATTTCTGAATTTCTTGATCGCCTGAGAGAGGAAGGTTGTGAGGTTGAAGATATTCTTCCTATGGCAGAACGCCAATACGCAGAGAATGAAGGCTGCGACATCGATGATTACCACCAAGACTGGTCCGTTGATGGCGTAAAACTTACTTTTTTTACATTGCCGAAGGAAAATGGGCGAGAAAAATTAGCGGAAGACCCAGGCGTGAAATGGTCAAAAAACTTACGTTTAGCATCATTAGAAACGCTCTTTGTCACAAAAGCTTTAGTGCTCGCTGATCGACATACCATGCGCGATAACTTTGACATGCATGCTTTATTACAGCATGATGACTTTTCTTATATAGATGTGGTTCAAGCGTTTAAGGCATATCGGCCATACACAGATTTAAAAATCCCTTACAATAATTTACGTAGCTCAGATTACCCGTTAACCGATCCAGGATTGTCTGGCCTTATCGACGAAGAAGAAAAAACGATGGAGAAAATTAAAGAATACTTCATCATACTTTTAGATTTAGAAAGCTCCTAAATTATTCCATGTGTTATCTTTTATGCACTTCATTGTCAAAAAGGAAAACGATATTCAACACTTAATCTAAAACGAACTAATGGGTAAGACGTCGATGCTCCTTTAATTTAATCGTTGGATTAACTCCGATTAGTAGGATAATTCAAACGCTACATGTCTGACACAGTCATTTGTTGTGCATTTGAGTTTAATTAACCAGTTGGTAAATGAACTATAAGCGATATCGCGTTGTTGGCAGAAGTTGCGCTGAGTCAAGCCGCTGGTTTTATAATCAGCAATAATGCGGCTCCACTCGTCGGCAGAGCGGCGTATCTTTTGACGTAGTTGATTTGGCTTTATAATATCCTGGCTTTGGTTGGTATCGTGCATGGGAAACTCCTCGGTAGTTGTGGTTTCGCGATGAGTTTATTTTGTGACTTAGGTAAAAAGAAGAACGTGCTTGTTTGGCCGCTTACGTTGTAATATGCGCTTAAGAAACCTCAGATCAATTCATATTTTTTCATCCTGTGCGAAGTCGCTAAAGGAAATGATATACTGGGCTCCATACTATTTTAATCACGATACAAAAAATGATGACACAAAACAACTATGAACTTGCCGTTACGCTTATCGATGCCGCTAACAATGAAGATGCTAATCTTGAAAGTAGTGGTGGCAAGCAATGGCCTAAAGAATTGCTGTATTCACATCGTATGTCTGATATGCAGCAACGTTATGCGCCTGATGCCGATGATGTGATGAAACTGGCGTTGCGGGCACAACACATTCAGCGCTGGAAGTATCCTCGTGACGAATACCCGATGGATCGTAAAGGTTATCACCTGTGGCGTACGAACCTTTATATGTTTCATGCGAATACGGTTGCGGCTCTGCTGGTTAAAGCCGGTTATGATGATGACTTCATCAATCGTGTGAAGCTTGCCGTCAGTAAGAAATCGCTGAAAAGTAATATTGATACTCAGCTGCTGGAAGATGTCTCTGCACTGGTATTTATTGAACATTATATGCTTGCATTTGTGGAAAAACACCCTGAATACGATGAGGGTAAGTGGCTGTTAATAATACAGAGAACCTGGAATAAAATGACCGGCAAAGCGCACGATTTTGCGCTTTCCGGTGATATAAAGTTGCCAGAAACACTGATACCACTCATTCAGAAAGCTGTTTCGGAATAGTGATTCAGGGCAATTTCAGGTAATAAGCCGCATCGGTGTTAATACAGATTTACGGACACCGCATGAAGAATATTTGTGCCCCCACTTCTGAATACCATGAAAAAATGCAACTATGATGAGGGATTTTCATGGTAACATGATCAAATGATATATCGTTCTCAATGGCATGATCGGATTGAAACTGCGCTAAAACGCAGCCGTATACTCACTCTGGTGGGGCCTCGCCAGTGTGGTAAAACCACCCTGGCTCGTGATTTTGTGGCGGAAGATTCGGTCAATTACTTTGACCTGGAAGATCCTGTCAGTCTGGCACGGCTCGACGAGCCAATGACAGCATTGGGTTCACTTCAGGGCCTGATAGTGATTGACGAGATTCAGCGCCGACCGGAGTTGTTTCCAGTTTTGAGGGTGTTGGTGGATCGTAAGTCATTTACTGGGCAGTTTCTTATACTGGGTAGTGCATCGGGTGATTTGCTCAGGCAGTCGTCTGAAACCCTGGCGGGTCGTATGGAGACATTGAATTTACGGGGCTTTAGTTTGCTGGAGTTAAGCGAAAGTGCTCAGCAACAACATTGGCTACGGGGTGGCTTTCCTTTATCTTATCTGGCTTTGAGTGAGGTGGATAGCCTGGCCTGGCGTAAGGGTTTTATTCAAACCCTGTTAGAAAGAGATTTTCCTCAGTGGGGTATACGTACATCAGCGACAGCTTTGTGGCGGTTCTGGACTATGCTGGCTCATTATCATGGACAGACCTGGAATGCCGCAGAGTTTGCTCGGGCAATGGGGGTGAGTGAGTCCACCACACGGCGTTATCTGGATTTATTAAGTGATGTCTTTATGGTTCGGCAGTTGCAACCCTGGTATGCGAATATTCGCAAACGCCAGGTTAAGTCACCCAAAATCTATGTTCATGATTCTGGTTTGTTACACCAGTTACTGGGCATCACCAATGAGCGTGATTTATTGACCCATCCTAAAATTGGTGCATCCTGGGAAGGCTATGTGATTGAAGAAGTGCTGTCTGCCGTACAGCCTGATGATGTCTGGTTCTGGGCCACACATCAGGGTGCCGAGATTGATCTGCTGTTGCGTAAAAATGGGCAGATGGTAGGTGTGGAATGCAAACGCACAGATGCTCCCCGGATGACGCCTTCAATTCGTACAGCATTGTCTGATTTAAAACTGGATAAGGTTATTGTGGTGTATCCCGGAGACAAGCGATTTTCTCTGTCAGATCAGGTCGAAGCCATGCCTTTAAAATATCTGGCAGGCAAAGAACAGTTGAGTAAGCCAATAATACCCGTGTTTTAAGAAGCACAGCCTTAATTACTTTAGCGGGAGATTTTTCTATAAACGATGTATTTCTATTATCAAAACCAATCATTTTAATTCGTTGGCAGAGAACGACACCATTTGCTTTTGCTAATACAGACAGGTTATCCAAATTTTCCGGTAATATAATCTTCAGTCTGTTTTTCTTTCGGGCGGATAAAGATAGTTTCGGTGGTATCAAATTCAATCAGATCACCCAGGTACAAAAATGCTGTGTAATCGGAAACACGTGATGCCTGTTGCATATTATGGGTAACGATAGTGATGGTATAGTTTTGCTTGAGTTCAAAAATCATCTCTTCAATGGCCAGTGTAGAAAGTGGGTCCAGTGCCGAGGTGGGTTCGTCAAATAGAATTACTTCAGGTTTCAGGGCGATCACTCGTGCAATACATAAACGTTGTTGCTGGCCCCCTGATAAACCACGGGCATCATCGCGTAAGCGGTCTTTTGCTTCTTCCCACAGGGCAACATCTCGTAAAGATTTTTCAACCTGTTCATGTAGTTTACGTTTATTTTTCAGCCCGGTAAGTTTAAGTCCATAGGCAATATTGTCAAAGATAGACATGGGAAAAGGTGTCGGTTTCTGAAAAACCATACCGACTTTCTGACGTAAGCGAATAAATTCATTTTCTTTTTTAATATCAAGAATATTTTGCTGGCTACCATCCCGCTTTAATAAAAGAATTTCCCCTTCGTATTTGTTGCCATGGTAGAGGTCGTGAATTCGATTCATGCTTCTCAGTAAGGTAGATTTTCCACAGCCACTCGGACCGATTATGGCGGTTACCTTATTAGTTTGAATCGGTAAATTAATTTGATTCAGTGATGGTGATTTAGCGCCTTTATAGGTAAAGCTAAATTTTTTTATTTCCATCTTGTTTTTCATTTATCTACAACCTTTTCTCTTTAATCAGGAAGCGTCCAAGCAGGTTTAGTGCCAATACAGCCAGAGTGAGGATCAATGCTGCTGCCCAGGCAAGCGCAACCAGTTTTTCATTCGGCATGGTAGCCAGGTTATAAATGGAAACGGTCATAGACGGGTAGGTATGGCTTAAATTTGTTTCCATGTAGATGGTGGAGCCACTGGTATAGAGCAGCGGTGCGGTTTCTCCTACTATACGGGCAAACGCCAGAATCAGACCGGTCATAATACCAACCTTGGCAGCCTTTAAAATAATGTGAAGAATCACGTGGTATTTGGGTGCACCAATAGCAATACCTGCTTCACGCAGTTCGGTTGGCACCAGACCCAGCATGTCATCGGTGGTTCGTACCACAATAGGTAACATCATCACAAACAGGGCGGCAATGCCTGCCCAGCCATTGGTATGGCCAACCGGGATAACAATAATGGCGTAGATAAATGTGCCGATAACAATGGAAGGGGCAGACATCATCACATCACTGAGGTCACGGATAAAGTTGGCGTAGCGGGTATGATTGCCGTATTCCTGTAAATAAATGCCAGCAAGCAGGCCCACCGGAATGCCAATGGCGGAAGCGGCTCCGGCAAGGACAAACTGTCCCCACAACAGATTACGGATGCCATTGTTAACCAGATCATGGGTGAAAATATAAGGACTCAGAGCAGAAGAACCCTTGATAACCAGAGTAATTAAAATCCAGCCTAAAAACAGTAGACCTAAAATAGCCATCAGAGATGAGAGCAATATAGCAATTTTATTTACCAGTAAGCGCATGATTATGTACGCCTCAAAAAGAAATACTTGGCTGAAAAAATAGTGATAAAGCTGATAACAAACAGGATTAGAGATAAATAAAACAGAGCATCCATACTGATACCACTGGACTCGGCAAAATTATTGGCCAGTACAACCGGTATTGAAGTGGTGGGAGCGGTAATATTGTGGGCAAACTTGAATATACCCCCGATAACAAAAGCAACCGCCATCGTTTCGCCCATCGCCCGACCAAGTGAAACAATAATAGAACCGATAATACCGGCCTTGGCATAGGGAAAAATAATGTCTTTAATCACTTCAAATTTGGTTGCCCCCATCGCGTAAGCAGATTCTTTTAGAACATCGGGCGTGGTATTGATGGCATCGCGGCTTAATGCTGCCATAAACGGGATAACCATTACCCCTAATACAAGACCGGCAATAAGTAATGATACGCTGTGTCCGCCGAAGATTGAGGCGACAAAAGGGCCGAAATAAAAGAGTGCCCACATGCCATAGATAATACTGGGGATGGCAGCAAGCAGCTCAATTGCGACACCAATAGGTTTGGCAATATGTTCATTAGCAATTTCGGATAAAAATACCGCAATACCCATGGCGATGGGAATGGAAAATAACATTGCAATCAGGGTGGAAAAAATGGTGCCTACAATGGGTACGGCACCGCCATAAATAGTTTTTATATTTTTTCTGGCAGAATCAGGCAGGTTGGTTTGGCCGGTATCGGTATCATCATCGGTAGGAATAGTTTCATCTGTATCAAAACCATCATTCAGACTCGCTTCTTCGCTGGGCGACAATGTATCATCCTCGGATGTATTTTTTGTTGCTGTCTGCGTGGTTGTCGTCACATCGGTCGGGCTGCCTGTACTGTTTGCAGTGGTGGCAGTCGCTTCGTTATGTAAGGCTTTGACGGTTGTGCCGATCTTTGCTGCGGTGTTGTTCTCTACGATATTGACCCCCCAACGTGGATCAATAATAAAATGTGCGCCGAATTCTTCAATTGCTGGCCTCGCCGTAAGGTAAAGCACAGTAACGGTTGCTACCAGTATAATAAAAACAAAACTGGCACTGGATGTAGCGAGTATTCTAAATAATTTTTCCACAGGTATCGGGCTTAATACTGGTTGGGATTTATCTGGTTGAAAAATGTGTTCAGGTGCAACGTGTTTGTCAGATAGATTAATGGCCTTGCTGATGTGTTTGTTTTCACCGGTTACACTACCATTATGTTGTAATTTACAAAGTGTTATAAAAAACTGGTGTATTCTGGTACCCCTAAACAGCCCCTCTCCTTATTCCCAGCAGTTTTTGTATGAAAAAACACACCGGATAAGTATAGGAAAGGGGCTGAATTATATAACAAATTGCTATGTCAGGGTTAAAATCGAGTGCATTACATGCCTTTATTAGCCATGTAATGTTCAACTTTTTTTACGACCACTGGTGGCAGGGCGACATAACCCAGAGCTGAAATGGTATCTGGATGCGAAAAGGCAAAGCGGTAGAAGTCGGCAACCTGTTTTTTCTTGCTACTTTCGTTCGGTACCAGCACAAAGGTTGCGGTCATCACAGGATAACCGGATTTTGGATACTCAATGTTGGCATAAAAGTCTATTTTAGGATCCAGGTTGGCGTATTTTGCACCAGTAGCAAAAGAAGCTGGGTTGGGTTTAACAAATTTATGCGCCCGGTTTTCGATAGTTGCCAGCTGCAACTTGTTGGAAACTGCGTCGGCATAATCAACATAACCAATTGAATACGCATTGGTTTTGATCGCTGTGGATACGCCGAAATTACCTTTACCGGCAATCTGGTTATTCATTGGCCAGTTAACGTCTTTTCTGGCACCAAAATGTGTGCGCCAGACTGAGTTCATTTTTGACAGGTAATAGGTAAAGCCAAAGGTGGTGCCGGACTTATCTGAGCGATGTACAAATAAAACCTTTTTATGTGGCAGATTCAGCCCTGGATTGTCATGTTTGATTGTGTTGGCATCCCAGTATTCGATATTACCCAGTACAATCCCGGAAATTGCACTTTCAGACAATTTCAGGTTCGAAACACCAGGGATATTGTAGGCAAAGGTGATGGCACCGATGGCAATAGGAAACTGGCTTAAGTTTTTCTTCTTTAATACAGAGGGTTTGAGGGGTTTATCACTACCGCCAAAATCGACATGACGGGCGGAAACTTCTTTAATACCAGCGCCGGAGCCAGTGGGTGAATAATTAACTTTATTACCGGTTTTATCAAAATAAAGTTTCGCCCAGGCTTTGTTTGCCGGATACTGGAAGCTGGAACCAGTACCTTCGATGGTAGCCGCCATGGCGGAAGTTGAGATCAGAGCGGAAGTTGAAATAGCCGCAATCATCAGGCCGGCCAGGATATGTTTTTTCATCTATTATTCCTCATTGGAAAGGTTCTATCTATCGGAAAAAAGTAATTTATTCATTAAAACGCGATACACTTTAGCGTTTGATTGTTACAGAAATATGAAATCTGCTGAAATAGTGCCTGATTTTAGCAATTGCTGTACTCCGTTGATCGGTTTGTGTGAAATAAATGGCGGATGTTCCTGTTAGCGCCGATACATTATTCAGATCCTGATTCCGTCTGCTTGCGGCAGGGTAGTTTATTCTCTTTCGGGTTATCTCCCGCAGCTTGTTGCGGGGTAGCTTATTTAACGTGGATTTATATGGTCACAGAACAGCTAATTATCAAACATCAGCAGACGCTAAATCAATGTCGCTGGTGTCCGGATATGATTCCGCCCGTTATTCAGGGGGAGCCGGTAATTTCGCCGATTTTACTGATCGGGCAGGCACCCGGTATTCGTGAAGAGCAATTACAGCGACCCTTCGCCTGGACAGCGGGTAAAACACTGTTTAAATGGTTTGTTTCTATTGGGGTGGAGGAAAAAAATTTTCGGCAGCAGGTTTATATATCTGCCGTGTGTCGCTGTTTCCCCGGTAAAAAACCGGAGGGCGGCGATAGGGTGCCGAATAAAAAAGAAATTGCCAACTGCTCACAATGGTTAAATGCCGAATTGAATATGCTGAAGCCAGTATTAATTATTCCAGTCGGTAAGTTGGCTATCTCACAGTTTCTCTCTTTCGGCAAGCTGGTGGATGTTATCGGCCAGACCTTTAGCCAGAAAATAGATGGCGCAGAAAGCCTGATTATTCCCCTGCCGCATCCCTCCGGTGCATCAACGTGGCATCAACGTCCACCGGGAAAGATATTATTGCAGCAGGCGTTATCATTAATTCAGACACAACCTGTCTGGCAGGCATTGCAAATAGGCATAAAATAATTCATGTATTGCGTTATCAGAGGGCGCAATAAATTAATCGAAGTGCCCTTAGATAATATCTTTGATGGTGATATCGCCGAGTTCTTTTTTTCGTGAATGGTTAATTCGATTGATAATTTCATCAACTTTTTTGTCTGCGGTAATGGTGTCGAGATGTAAATGAGCGCTTTCTTCCGCTTTACGTATCGCAGAAAAGACAGAATCAATACGGATTGTTTCCAGTGAGCGTGCGGGTATATAGGTATTCTTTCCTTTTTCAATTTTAACCAGTAGTTCAGCGGTTTCCAGCGCGTGAACGACAGAAAGAATGAGTGGTTCTGAAATATCCAGTGTTCTGGATAATTGCAGGGTACTCAATGGTAGTTGCTGATGATGAAATTGGTAACTGATAATCTGCATAATGGTTATGGCAAGTTTTTCACGCAGGCGACAGCTTACAGGTATGTCCTGTTGTCGGTTGTGAGTAGATTCAGGATGCTGATAATAGAACGCAAATGAGGCTCCGGTTAATACAATCAACCAGGTGGCGTATATCCAGAGCATAAAGATAATTAAAATAGCAAAGCTGGAATAAATGGCGGTGTAATTAGTTGAGCTGGCAATAAAGCTGGTAAAAATTCGACTGGCTAACTCCCATAAGAGACTGGCGGTCAATGCACCGGCAAGGGCAGGTTTTATCTTTACACGGGTGTTGGGTACCAGAATATAGATAAAAGTAAAAACGATAAGCATCAGAAAAAAGGGAAGTATTTTTCCGATCATTAAGATGAATGAACCGAAAGGTTCGATCATTAAAATATCATTAACGATAGTGGAATTGTTGACGCTTGCTGTTATGCCGATGCCGGTAAAAATGAGTACCGGACCAACCAGAATAACGCTGAGATAATTGCTAAAACGCTGAATCAGGCTGCGCGTTGTGGCTATCTTCCAGCTATAATTAAATGCGGTTTCAATTTTTTTTACCAGCGACAGGACGGTCAGGAGTAAAAAAACCAGACCTAAAGTTCCCAGCGCGCCAACTTTTATATTATCGACAAAACTAATAATCTGATTAGCTATCTCCGGGCCTTTATTGCCCAGTGGTATAAGCAGGTGAAGCAGTAATGGTTCTAATTGATTGTGGATACCGAAACCTTTCAGTACCGAAAAACTTACCGCAAGCAGGGGAACCAGTGACAGCAGGGTAATATAGACCAGCCCCGCAGCACGTAATGAAATAAGACCACTGGCCAGGTCACTGCCGACAGCATAGATAATACGTAAAAAAGAGATGCTGCCCCTTTGCCAGCGGGCAAGGTGTTTGATATCTTTCTGCCAGATAAAATCAGCAAGCCTGTTTTGCATTTCGGTTATATACATGGGTAATAAATTCTGTCCTTTTTATCTATCTGGTTTATCTACCCGCTAATAATGATAATTATCAGCAGATTTTAGCGACGGATTTTACGTTGTTGTAGTCGCCATGTTTGGTAATCAACCCCATGTTTGTAGCCCTTTTTATTGACATATTCCAGCACACCGAGAAGACGATAAAACTGGGTGACTGAATCAATACGAATAATTTCTTTACCATCAGGGTCAAAAAATACCAGTGTGGGTGCGTAAAAAATATGTAACTGTTTAGCCCAGTCTTTTGCCGTAGTTTTTTCACCCTGCGGGGTAATAACCGGGGTGCCTTTCCACATATTTAGTTGTATTACGTTCATTTTTTCAAGTTGCTGTATGGGCTTTTGCTTACTTAAGGGACCGCTATGTAATAAATCACAGGTATGACAGTCGCTTTCTTCAAAAAACACACTTAATGCCTTACCGTGGTGCAATAGTGCCGGCAGATTATAAGGAGGCGGACGGAAAAATTTCCGTTCATTAAGGCCATTCTGGAGGAAAAATTTCCCCGGTACAGCGCGAGCGAGGTAATCACTGAAGGTTTCCTTTTTATAGAACATTTCGGTGGTATATTTCAGCGCGGCACCAAATTTATAGGGTGGGTAAAAACCACGCAGGCGAAATACCGGTTTGCCATCACGGTCATAAAAAACCAGTGAAGGGGTAAAATTGGTTTTGTAATGAAGGGATAAATCGCGCTCCGAATACAGCTTTCCATCGGTATCAATAATATCGTCAATACCCCATATATTAAAGGCGATGACATCATAATTTTTACGCAGATAATTAACGATATCAGGGTTGGAAAGACTGGTCTGGATAAACTGTTTGCAGTAGGCGCAATGTTTTTGTCCAAAATAGGTGATAATGCCGTTTTTACCTTCTTTCAATGCCTGTTTCAGGTCAACACGTAAATCTCCGGAAGAGGTTTTAAACCAGTTCGGATAAACCACCGCCTCTTCAAGCCGGCTGTCATTAAATTTAAGTATGTCGCTATTTTTGTCTGCTGCATAAAGCGGGCTGGAGGCTGCCAGGGTAAAGAGCCAGCAGAACAGGCTGAATATTAAACAATAAAACGGATTACCATTGTGAGAAATAGACGTTTGCATTATATAAATAAACCCATATTAGTAATTTGTTGATAAATATTTATAGCATACATAATTTAATGAGTGTAACGTAAAACAACAAAATCTGGTTTAACTATATCCTGTTACGGCAAGAACTGCTATGGAAGCTGATATACTGACGGGTCAAATGAGAATGACAGGTATTATTTCGAAAATATCGGGGGTTGTCGTATGGCATTAGAAAATCCGACACTTCAGCCACCTGCTGTTATGTTACTGCTTTCAACGCATTGCGCCCATTGTCAGGTGGCACTACAGACACTTACTGCGATGGTAAAGCAGGGGGATATTGCACAGTTAAAAGTAATTAATCTGGAGCAGTCACCGGGGGTGGCTGAAAAAATGGGTGTTCGCTCGGTGCCCTGGATGCAGCTTGGCGATTTTGTTTTTGAAGGTGAGCAAACTCCGCAGACTATAAAGGACTGGATTAAAAAGGCGGGTACCGAGCACGGTGAGCAGCAGTATCGGCAACAATATCTGCAACAAAGTTTAACTGACGGGAATATCAGTGGGGTTATTCATTATATTCGCGAGCAGCCATCGGCAATAAAGGTGGTTACTGGCTTCATGGCAGATGAAAATGCAAAAATAAACCTGAAACTGGGTATTGGTGTGGTACTGGAAGAGTTTGCCACCGATCCGATAATAGACGATGCCTTGCCAGTATTGCAGCAGTTCCTGTCACATAATGATGCGCGAGTGCGTGCCGATGCCTGTCATTATCTTTCTCTGACGGGGCGCGATGAATATATCACTGAAATAGAAAAATGCCTGCGCGATGAGGATGCCGAAGTCCGCGAAATTGCACAGGAGAGTCTTGCTGCTATGACCGAGTAGCCGGTCAATCCCTTCCGGGTTGATTTTTAATTACCGTTCCCCTTAGTCATGCCCTGTCCGCTTGCAGAAGGGTTGTTTATTCCAGCCATTCAAGTAGATAATAAATCACCTGCCCTTCGGAAGACTTCGATGGCCCGCTTACGCGAGCGGCAAAATATTTGTTAGCCGGGTCGGCATCATTGCGCGCATCATCGGCGCAGGCTTTTATCTGTACACAATTAGCGGAGAACCGGTTGCGGCTGCGTTTGGGAATATACACTACCGCATAGGAAATACCGGATACGCTGGAGTCAGGGTCCAGAGGAATCATGCCGTGCATCAAAAGTATTCTCTGTTGTTCATGCTGAGATAATACCAGTAGTTGCAGTGGGATGAAAAGTAATGTTTCACCGTTCGGTATCGGCCAGCCACTTTGTGGCGACTGCGTGTCTTTTCGGGTAAAAACTCAGGGAGTAGTATAGAATGGGGCATTTACAATGGTGGTGTTTATATGCTGTTAAAGCCGGATTATTCAGATCTTGACCCGGAAATGATACTGGCTGCGGTCGAATCCTGTGGTTACGAATGTAATGGGCGTATGCTGGCATTAAACAGTTATGAGAACCGGGTGTATCGACTGGATATTGAAGATGCGCCATCGGTCATTGCCAAATTTTATCGCCCCGATCGCTGGTCTGATGAGGCAATTCAGGAGGAGCATGATTTTTCATTCATGCTCGCTGAAGAGGAAATTCCGGTGGTAGCACCGCTGGCGTTTGATGCTCAGACACTATTGCAGCATGGCGGTTACCGCTACGCCCTGTACCCTGTGCAGGGAGGGCGCTGGCCGGATCTTGAAAATACCGAAGACAGGGTCAGAACCGGTCGTTTTATTGCACGCATTCATGCCGCCGGTCGCAGCCAGCTTTTTCAGCATCGCCAGACTATTGATATTGATCGCATGGCTGTAGCATCTAGCCATTATTTACTTTCGCAGGAGTTTATTCCATCATATCTGGAAGTCGCCTATCAGACACTGGTGGAGGATCTGCTTGGTGAAATTCGGCGTCTGTTTAAATCCGCCGGTGATTTTACCTCGATCCGTCTGCATGGAGACTGCCATCGCAGTAATATCCTGTGGACGGATGATGGCCCGCATTTTGTTGATCTGGATGATTGTTGTAACGGCCCGGCAATTCAGGATCTGTGGATGTTATTATCTGGTGAACGCAAGGAAATGACCGAACAGCTTTGCGATCTTCTGGAAGGCTATCAGGACTTCAGTGAGATGAATCCACAGGAGTTATCTCTAATTGAGGCTCTGCGTAGTTTACGTATCATCTATTATGCGGCATGGATTGCACAGCGCTGGCATGACCCGGCTTTTCCAAAAGCGTTCCCCTGGTTTAATACAAACGCATACTGGGAGGAGCATATACTGGAACTTCGAGAGCAATTTTCTCGTATGCAGGAACCGGTACTGGTGATTTAGCAATACCGAATAAACCAGACAGGAATATCCAGACGGCTTGTGGTAGGTGGTTTATTGATACGTTTGTATCAGAGTGGGTCATTTAATAAACAGGGTAGACAGGAAAAAAATATGAAAATAACCATTATCAGTGGCAGCCACCGTAACCCGTCACAAAGTGAAAAGGTTGCGCGTTATATCGAGAAAACACTAAATACTGAACAGACGGATGTGGAAGCATCTGTTTTTGCACTTGCAGATAACCCGCTGCCTTTATGGGATCAGACACTGTGGGAGAATAACGAACAATGGAACACTTTGCTGGCGCCGATAAAAAAACAGTTAAGCGAAAGTGATGCTTTTGTCATTATTTCACCGGAATGGCATGGTCAGGTGCCTTCCGGGTTGAAAAATTTCTTTTTATTATTCAACCGTTTTGAACTTGGCCATAAACCAGCACTGATTGTTACCGTTTCTTCAGCCGATGGTGGTGCCTATCCGATAGCTGAATTGCGGATGAGCAGTTATAAAAATAACCGGATTTGTTATATTCCCGAGCAGATAATATTGCGTAATGTTGAACAGATTTTAAATGACAATGCGAAGCAAAATAATGCAGAGGCGGAGCGTTATTTCAAACAGCGCATTTCATGGACGTTAAATATTCTTGTCGGTTATGCATTGGCACTGAAAACCATGCGAGAGAAGACAGAAATACACCACGATTTATTTTCGAATGGTATGTGATTATTGCGTAACTTATTCAGGGGTTCCCTATAAATTTGTAGTAAACCTTAGGTTTCAACTGATTAGCGGTGTCTTATGTTTGCGGCGGGGGGGTTATTGCCCGTGTACAGGGGGGTGTTATATATTGCCTTATAAATCGCCTTATAAATCGACCGGTAAATAAAAAAACACAAACCGGCCATCTTCAATATCAATTTTTAATTTTGCGCCGTGGTACAGGCCGTAATCGACGTAACCCGGTACTGCGCTGTTTAAATGGCATTCGCTAGAGTGCTGAGGGGATTCAAAATCCCGGTCACGGTCATACCAGGAAAGTAACATATACTCCCCCAGTTTTTCTTCGGCCACCATATTTGCCAGTTTTGTAGCAGCAAGATAATCAGCCGGTGAAGGTTGAGGGTGTAGTGAAAGAATTTCAACACCTTCATACGAAGGCGGAGCAAGATTGCAGAAGGAGCCTGTTTGATCGGTCATGATAATTGATTTGTCATCTGGATAGGTTGTTTACAGTGCTTGCAATAATACCTGGCCTGTTTTTTTATAATACGCCAGTGGCGAGTACTACTGACTTCATGCTGTGTACAGTTACAGTGATAAATATAACGTTTTTGGCGGCGTTGGGGGATACCCTGTAAATCATAATTGCCGGTCACCTCCGCTTTAACACCAAATTTCTGCATCACCATCTTCCATTCATTCCCGTGCGGTCGTATATTTTTTAATCCATAGAGGCAGTCAGCAATGTAATGGGCAACCTCATGGGGGACAGTTGTCGCCAGACTGTCATTAAAATACCGGGAAAAAATATAGGG
>VAOW01005753.1_pt1 | contig 18167 bp, 19 predicted proteins | sample 3393921 | NCBI WGS metagenome assembly VAOW01 (sample SAMN08290428, study PRJNA428436) | hydrothermal vent metagenome | isolation source: Deep-sea hydrothermal vent chimney | place: Indian Ocean: Southwest Indian Ridge | depth 2742 m m | reverse complement strand
GACGGCTGCCTCATGCCCTGCTCGATGGCGCAGGTTTTGTCGCGGTGTCGCTTCCAAGCCGAATCTCGACGCTGGAGGACATGCGGCCGATTGTACCGGTAGAGCGGTAGCGGTTCCTTGCCAGGGTGCGGGCTCCTCCATCCTCTCCCGGCGTAGAGCGCCTGCGGATGGGTGACACCGCAGAGCGGTGTCACCAGATGTGCGGTGTCACCAGATGTGGATGCTGCGTGCTCACCGCGTGCTCCTGCTCAACCGGTTTCGCGCAAAAGGTCCGTTCTCCGGCGGAGTCGTTGAGGGTTTCAACGCCAAAGCAAAACCGACCCCCGGAAAATCCTTCGGCTTTCGCGCTTGCTACGGCGCTGAAACCGCTTTGTATTATGTGGTTGGCGCCCTACCCGAACCGGGGTCCACCCATAGGTTCTGTTGAGGAGCCAAAAATCTAGCCGGTTTCATATGGCCCGCGCGGTTTGCGGGAGGTTGGTATTCCCCGATGGGTTCGGCCGGATTTTCCCATCCACCACGTCGCCGAACCAACATGCCCGGTTCTTCGTGCGGATCGTGACGAAGTACGCACCGGCCCGGTGGTAATCGCATCCCTTCGGGGGCGGGGGCCGGCGATGGGGTTTGTCCGGGTCGCATTTCATGATCTCGCCCCAGCAGGAGACGGTCGACGTTTTTCACCTGCGCATTGGAGTGCCGCCTTGGTGGGAGGGCGGGTCTGAGACCCGCCCCCTACGGTCGCCCCGGCTTTTCCAGGCCCGCTTCGGCCATGGCGACGGCGCGGAAGATGGCGCGGCGTTTGTTGAGGGTCTCTTCCCATTCGGTGCCGGGGACGGAGTCGGCCACGACGCCGCCGCCGGCTTGGATGTGCACGGTGTGGTCTTTGATGACCACGGTGCGGATGGCGATGGCGGTGTCCATGTTGCCGGACCAGGAGAGGTAGCCCACGGCGCCGGCGTAGACGCCGCGTTTGACCGGTTCGAGTTCGTCGATGATCTCCATGGCGCGGATCTTGGGGGCGCCGGTGACGGTGCCGGCTGGGAAGGCTGCGCGCAGGACGTCGATGGGGCCGAGTCCTTCGCGCAGCCGCCCGGTGACGTTGGAGACGATGTGCATGACGTGGGAGTAGCGCTCGACGATCATCTTCTCGGTCAGCCGGACGGTACCGATCTGCGCGACGCGGCCGACGTCGTTGCGCCCGAGATCGATCAGCATGAGGTGTTCGGCGAGTTCCTTGGGATCGGAGAGCAGTTCGCGCTCGAGCGCGAGGTCTTCTTCTTCGGTGGCGCCACGGGGGCGGGTGCCGGCGATGGGCCGCAGGGTGATGACGCCGTCTTCCAGGCGCGCCAGGATCTCGGGGGACGATCCCACGACGTGGAAATCCGCCAAGTCGAAGAAGAACAGGTAGGGCGAGGGGTTGAGGCTGCGCAGCGCGCGGTAGAGGTCGAGGGGGTCGGCCTCGTAGGGAAGGGCCATGCGCTGGGAGGGGACCACCTGCATGACGTCGCCCTCTACGATGTAGCGCTGGATCCGGCGCACCGCATCCTCGTAGCCCTCGCGCGAGAAGCTCGACCGGAAGTCTTCTTCGCGTACGCGTCGCGTGTTGCGCGGAGCGGGCGGCCGCGGGGTCGCCTCGCGCAGGGCGTGTGCCAGGGCGTCGAGTCGTTCGTTGGCGCGGCGGTAGGCGTCGGGTTCGGCCGGGTCGGCGTGGACGATGAGTTCCAGCTTGCCGAGCAGGTTGTCGAAGACGACCACCTCTTCGGAGACCAGCAGGAGGATGTCCGGCGTGCCGAGGGGGTCGGGGTTGGGGCACTCTCCGAGCCGCGGTTCTACATAGCGCACCGTATCGTAGCCGAAGTAGCCCACCAGGCCCCCGGTGAAGCGCGGCAACCCGCTGAGTGCGGGCACGCGGCAGGTGCGCTGGTAGTGTTCGATCCAGGACAGCGGGTCGTCGGTGCGGGTCTGCTCGATGAGCACGCCGTCGCGCTCGATCACGGCCTCGTGACCGCGAACGCGCAGCACGGTGCGGCACGGCAGACCGATGATCGAGTAGCGGCCCCATTTTTCCCCGCCCTGTACGGATTCGAGAAGGTAGGAGTAGGGGCCTCGGGCGAGCTTGAGGTAGGTGCTGAGCGGGGTGTCCAGGTCGGCGAGGACCTCGCGGCGCACCGGGATGCGGTTATAGCCTTCGGCGGCGTAGCGCCGGAATTGCTGTTCGGTCATGGGGGCGGCTCCAGCGGGACGAGGCCGGCCGCGGCCGGCGGTCGGTCGGGGGCGGTCAGGCGTCGCGCCATCGTCCGCCGCTCGCGGGCGGGCGCCGGCAGGCTCGTTCTCTGGATGCGTGCATTCGGTCGATCTCCGGGGCCGCGCCGGAATTCGCGCGGGTGCCGAGACGGCTGAGACTATAGACCAGATCGTACCAAAACCCCATCCCCGCGGGACGTTCTTCGTGCGGTGTCCCCGCGTTCGAGCAGGCCCCCGAGTTCCGCCAGGCTGTCGAGCACTGCGTCGGGCCGTGTCGCGCGGATGTCTTGACCGCGATTGTAACCGTAGGTTACGCACACCGCCTGAAAGGCGGCGGCGCGCGCTGCACGTACGTCGTTGACCGAATCGCCGATCAGCCAGCAGTCCGCCGGTGCGACGCCGAAGAAGCGCGCCGCGTGCAGCAACGGTTCGGGGTCGGGCTTCTTACGGGGCAGGCTGTCGCCGCTGAGCACCAGGGCGAAGTCGTCTCTGAGCCCGAGGTGTTCCAGCAGCGGTTCGGTGAAGCGCGCCACCTTGTTGGTCACGCAGCCGAGCGGGATATTGGCCGCTTCGAGGGAGTCGAGACCCTCGCGCACACCGGGGTACAGGGTGCTGCGCACACAGGTGTTCGCCGCGTAGAGATCGAGAAACATCGGGTAGGCCCGTTCGAGCAGCGCTTCGTCGGGCTCGCCTCCCATCCGGCCGATCAGGGCGCGGCGCACCAAGCGCTCGGCGCCGTTGCCGACCCACTCGCGCACCGCCGCCTCGCCGCGGACCGGCAGGCCGAGGCGATCCATCATGCGATCGACGCACCAGGCGAGATCCGGGACGCTGTCGACCAGCGTCCCGTCCACGTCGATGAGCACCATGGACGGGCGGCGCAGCCCCGCGGGCGTCATTTCCCCGCGCGCGCGAGTTCCTTGCGCATCGTCGCGATCGTGGCCTTGTAGTCGTCGGTGCCGAAGATGGCCGATCCGGCCACGAAGGTGTCGGCGCCGGCCTCGGCGATGGAGCGGATGTTGTCGATCTTCACGCCCCCGTCGACTTCCAGGCGGATGTCCCGACCGGACGCGTCGATGATCTTGCGCGCCTCACGCAGCTTGTCGAGGACATAGGGGATGAATTTCTGGCCGCCGAAGCCGGGGTTGACGGACATCAGCAGCACCAGGTCGACCTTGTCGATGACCCAATGGAGGTAGTCCAGCGGGGTGGCCGGGTTGAAGACCAGGCCGGCCTTGCAGCCCTCGCCGTGGATGAGTTGCAGCGTGCGGTCGACATGCTCGCTGGCCTCCGGGTGGAAGGTGATATAGGTCGCCCCGGCGGCTGCGAAGTCGGGCACGATGCGGTCGACCGGCTTGATCATCAGGTGTACGTCGATGGGGGCCGTGACACCGTGTTTGCGCAACGCCCCGCACACCAGCGGGCCGATGGTCAGGTTCGGCACGTAGTGGTTGTCCATGACGTCGAAATGGACGATATCGGCGCCTGCGGCCAGGACATGGGTGACCTCTTCGCCGAGGCGCGCGAAGTCCGCCGACAGGATACTCGGGGCGATCATATAATCCGGCATGATTTGTTCCTCTTGTCTTCTCGGGCGTCTGCGGGTCCGGCCCGTTTCTCGTCGACGTCGCTTGCGCCGGGGCGCGTGAACCGTGGAATCTACCCGATCGGCGTGGAATTTTCAGCCCCCGGGCCGTCGACGCCGTATAATGCGCCCTGACGGGGGCTTGCCCCCACGGCCCGCCGGGAGATCGCGGATGCGCCCCTGGATCGCGCTGGGTCTGTGCCTGTCGTTTCTCGCGCCGTTGCCGGCGCCGGCGGCCGGCAAGTCCGATACGGCGAAGGAACAGCGCTGGGCCAAGGAGATCGAGCCCCTGATCTTTCAGGGCCGTGCCGAATGGCTCAAGACCAAGGGCGGCGAGAAATTCTTTGCCATCTACACTCCGGCGCGCGGCCCGACGGTCTATGGCGGAGTGATCCTGCTCCACGGGATGGGGGCCAACCCGGACTGGGCCGACGTGATCTACCCGCTGCGCACGGGGCTGGCCGACCAAGGCTGGGCGACGCTCTCGTTGCAGATGCCGGTGTTGCCCAACAGTGCCGTCCCCAAGGATTACGTCCCGCTGTTTCCGGACGTGCCGCCCCGCATCGAGGCGGGGATCGCGTTTCTGCGCGCCAAGAGGATCGCGCCCATCATGCTCGTAGGCCACAGCCTCGGCGCGGCGATGGGGGCCTGGTTCCTGGCCCATACGCCGAGGAGCGGGATCCGGGCGTTCGTGGGCATCGGCATGTCCGGCGGCCCGGCCCCCAAGTCTCCGCTCGATACGGCCGCCTCCCTGGGCAAGATCCACCTGCCGGTGCTCGACTTGTACGGCAGCCGGGATTTCAGGGCCGTGCTGTCGGGGGCGCCGCGGCGCGCGGCGGCGGCGCGCGCCGCCGGCGAGCACGGTTACGAGCAAGTCGAGATCGACGGGGCCGGACATTTCTTTCGCGACCTGGACGGGCCCCTGATCACCCGGGTCTCCGGTTGGTTGCACAAGTACGCCCGGCATCCGGCGACCGCGCCAAACGAATGAACCACTGAGGAGACGATGTGGAGATCGCCATCGCGCTGCACACATTGTCCGCCGTGATCTGGGTCGGCGGGATGTTCTTCGCCTACGTGGTCCTGCGCCCGGCGGCCGCGAACCTGCTGGAGCCGCCGCACAGGCTGGCGCTGTGGTCGCAGACCTTCGCCCGTTTCTTCCCATGGGTCTGGCTGGCCGTGATCCTGCTGCCGGTGACCGGCTATTGGATGGTGTTCCGATACCTGGGCGGGATGGCGCACATGGGGATGTATGTGCACATCATGCAGGGGTTGGGCTGGGTGATGATCCTGCTCTATCTGTACGTATTCTTCGCGCCCTACCGGCGTCTCGCGCAGGCTGTGGCGCGGGAGGACTGGCACGAGGGCGCGCGGCGGCTCGCGCAGATCCGGCGCCTCGTCGGGGTCAACCTGATCCTGGGTCTGATTGTGGTGGCGGTGGCCACCGGCGGACGGTATTGGCATCCGGGCTGAGGGTCGGCGCCGACCAGGGGAGACGGAGTCATGGCTGTGGAGTCGACCTTTACGCTCGAACTGGAACGCATCCGGGACTATGAGTTCCGAGTGCGCTTCGACTGGCCCGATGCGCCGGATCTGACGGTGGATGAACCGCCGCCGCTGGGTGGGGCCGCAGGCCCCAACGCCTCGCGCCTGCTCGCCGCTGCGGTGGCCAACTGCCTGAGTGCGAGCCTCCTGTTCTGTCTGGAGAAGAGCCGGGTGCCGCCGCGGTCGGTGCGCAGCACGGTGACGGCGACGCTGTTGCGCGCCGATGCGCACCGGTTGCGCATCGGCGCCCTGGAGGTGGTGATCGACCTGGAGGGTACCGGGGAGGCCGGCGCGCGGTTGGCGCGTTGCAACGGGTTGTTCGAGGAGTTCTGTGTGGTGACGGCGAGCGTGCGGCAGGGCATTCCCGTGGGCGTGACGGTGCGCGCCGACGGCGAAGTGGTGCATCGGGAACCGGCGCCGACATCGGAATGAGCGGGGCGCGGGCGTGAGCCGCTGGATCGAGAGCGCGGTGCGGATCGACGCGCCCGCACATCGCGTGTGGGAGATCCTGTTGGATACAGCCCGTTATCCCGACTGGAATCCGTTTCTGCGCAGGGTCGAGGGGGAACTGCGTCCGGGGGCGCGGCTGAACGTGGAGATGGACCTGCCGCGGCTCGGCCCGCGACGGTTCCGGCCCACGGTACTGGCCGTGCTCCCGGAGCGGGAGCTGCGCTGGCTGGGACGACTCCGGCTGCCGGGCGTGTTCGACGGGGAGCACCGCTTTCGCCTGGAGGATGGCGGTGAGAGTGGGGTGCGGTTTCTCCAGGATGGGTGCTTCCAGGGGATTCTGGTGGTCCCGCTCTGGAAGCGGCTCGCGCCCGCGATCCAGGAAGGCTTCGAACGCATGAACCGGGCCTTGAAGGTGCGGGCCGAAGCGGGCGGTTGAGTGGAGGGCGGCCTGGATGAAGCGAAGCGGAATCCGGGATCGATTTCCCGCTTCCGCAGTAGCGGCATGATGGCTCGTGCAGGTCTCCATCGCCGCGATTGCCCGGCTCTCCGCGCCTACCTATAATGATGGCCCCGGTCCGCGGCAGGCCATCCCATGAATCGTTCCGAAAATCCACCGCCGTTCATCCCGCTGGAGATCGCCGTGTTGACGGTCTCGGATTCACGCACGGAGGAGACCGACACTTCCGGGCGCGCGCTGGTGGAGCGGCTTACGGAGGCCGGCCACCACCTCGTGGAGAAGGTCATCCTGGCGGACGATCTCTACCGTATCCGCGCGCTGGTGGCGCGCTGGATCGCCGAGCCGCAGGTGCAGGTGGTGTTGGTGACCGGCGGGACCGGGATGACCGGACGCGACGTGACCCCGGAGGCGTTGCGGGTGCTGTTCGACAAGGAGGTGGAGGGGTTCGGAGAGCTGTTCCGCTGGCTGTCCTTCGAGGAGATCCACACCTCGACGATCCAGTCGCGGGCACTCGCCGGGGTCGCCAACGCCACGGTGATCTTCTGCGTGCCGGGCTCGACCGGGGCCTGTCGTACCGCCTGGGACCGGATCCTCCGCGACCAGTTGGACAATCGCCATCGGCCGTGCAACTTCGTGGAATTGTTGCCGCGTCTGACGGAGCGTTGAGGCGGTGCGGGCCGATACGACCCGGGACGGCGGCCGCACCCCGGAGCCCTCCGCGATGCGGAGCGTGGATGAGGCGGTAGCGTTTCTGCTCGGGCGCTCGCGTCCGGTGACGGAGACCGAGTCGGCGGCGCTGGGCGAGGCACTGGGGCGGGTACTCGCCGAATCGCCGGTGGCGGCGGTCGATGTCCCGCCGTGGGACAACAGCGCGATGGACGGCTACGCGGTGCGCAGCGCCGATCTGGATCCGGCCGGTGCGCCCGTGCGACTGCCGGTCGGCCAGCGGATCCCCGCCGGGCGCGTCGGCACGCCGCTCGCCCCGGGCAGTGCGGCGCGCATCTTCACCGGTGCGCCGATCCCCCCGGGCGCCGACCAAGTGGTCGTCCAGGAGGTCTGCGAGGTGCGCGGGGGCGACGTGGAGCTTCGCGCCGCCCCCGCCGCCGGGGCCAACATCCGCCGTGCCGGTGAGGACCTGCGTGCGGGCGCGCGCGCCCTGGATGCGGGCACCCGGCTCGCTCCGCAGCACCTCGGGTTGGCCGCCTCGGTGGGGTTGGCGCGGCTCCCGGTGTACCGGCGCCTGCGCGTGGCGGTGTTTTCGACGGGCGATGAACTGGTGCGCCCCGGGGTGCCGCTCGGCCCGGGTCAAATCTACAACTCCAACCACTACACGTTGCAGGGTCTGCTGCGGGCGCTGGGCTGCGCGGTGGAGGATCTGGGTGTGGTGCCCGACCGGCTCGAGGCCACCTGCGAGGCGCTGGAAGCGGCGGCGGGGTGCGCGGACCTGATCCTCACCTCGGGCGGGGTGTCGGTCGGCGATGAGGATCACCTCAAGCCGGCCGTGGAGCGGCTCGGCAGTCTCGATCTGTGGCGCATCGCCGTGCGCCCCGGGAAACCGCTCGCCTTCGGCGAGGTCGCCGGCACACCGATCCTCGGCCTGCCCGGTAATCCGGTCTCGCTGTTCGTGACCTTCTGCCTGTTTGCGCGCCCGTTTATCGTGCGCGCGCAGGGGCGCACGCAGACCGCGGCGCCGGCGCTGCGGTTGCCCGCAGACTTCGATTGGCCGCGCCCGGATCCGCGGCGCCGCGGGTACCTGTGTGCGCGCTTGGTGGGCGACGAGGAAGGCTCGCCGCGGGTCGAGGTCTACCCGAGCCGATCCTCGGGCGTGCTCAGTTCGGTGACCTGGGCGCGGGGTTTGGCGGTGATCCCGGAGGGACGCACGTTGCGGCGCGGCGAGCCGGTCGAGTATCTGTCGTTTACGGAGCTGCTGTGGTGAGGCGGTTGACGCACCTCGACGCGGCGGGGCAGGCACGCATGGTGGACGTCGCGGGCAAGGCGGTCACGTTGCGCGAGGCACTCGCCGAGTGCGTGGTGCGCATGGACCCGGACACCTTGCGCATGATCCTCGAGGGAACGCACCGCAAGGGCGACGTGCTGGCGGTGGCTCGCGTGGCCGGCATCCAGGGCGCGAAGCGCACGCCGGAGCTGATCCCGCTGTGCCACCCGTTGGCGCTGTCGGCCGTGGAGATCGATCTGGAGCCGGACGCGGCGGCGGATTGCGTGCGGGTACGCGCCACCTGCCGACTCGAGGGGCGTACCGGGGTGGAAATGGAGGCGCTCACCGCGGCGGCGGTGGCGGCATTGACCCTCTACGATATGTGCAAGGGTGTGGACCGGGGCATGGTGATCGGCGAGCTGCGGTTGCTGGAGAAGAAGGGCGGGCGCAGCGGCCACTGGCGCGCGGTGCCGCGGACCGGGGATGGGCCGTGATCCGGGTGCTCTATTTCGCGCGGTTGCGCGAAGAGGTGGGCACCGGCGAGGAGTCGCTGGCGCTGCCCGCGGGGGTGCACACCGTCGGCGCGCTCACCGCGCGCCTGCGCGCGCGCGGTGAGCGGTGGAACGAGGCCCTGGGCAGGAGACCGGTGCTGGTGGCGGTCAACCAGACCCTGTCCGCCTCGGAGGGTGCGCTGGCCGACGGTGATGAGATCGCCTATTTTCCGCCGGTGACGGGCGGCTGAGATGGCCGGGCGTATCCGCGTGCAGGCCGAGGTGTTCGATCCGGGCGTCGAACTCGATACGTTGGCGCGCGGTGACACCGGGGCGGGGGCGCTGGTGAGTTTCATAGGGCGGGTGCGGGAGGACGGCGCGCACGCACCGGTTTCACGGCTCACGCTGGAGCACTACCCCGGCATGACGGAGAAGGCGCTGGGGGCGATCGTGGAGGAGGCACGTGCGCGCTGGGAATTGCGCGACGTGGTGGTGATCCACCGTGTCGGGGCGATGGAGCCGGGCGAGCCCATCGTGCTCGTGGCGGTGGCCGGCGCCCATCGCGCGGCGGCGTTCGCGGCCTGCGAGTTCATCATCGACCGATTGAAGACCCGTGCACCCTTCTGGAAGCGCGAGCAGACCCCGCAAGGGGATCGCTGGGTGGAGGCGCGCGCCGGCGATGCGCAGGCCGCCGAGCGTTGGGACCGCGATGCGGGGCTGCACCGGGAATAGGCCGCCCCGTGTGGCGGGCATTCAGTCGCCGGGTTTCCCGCCGATACAGGCTTTACCGCGCCGTCTCGCTTTGTGTAGAATAAAATTCCCATGAAAAACAAATAAGAACGTCATAGGCGCGGCCGGAACGCCGCGCGGGGCCCGAAACTGCGGGCCCTGTTTTGGCCACCGGACATCGACCGTCGGGAGACGACCAGATGGGTGACAGCCTACCGCAGACGCCGGCCTCGCACCCGGTTCCGTCGTCCCGGTCCTGCCTTGCAGGCCGCGAACCCCCGCCTATTCAGGTCGTTGTGCGTCCGAACCGGTCGCGCCGGTCGTCCGACCAGGGAGCGCGCGCCGCCTATGATCATTGATCCCATGGAGTTGGTGACCGGTCAGGTCCGGCTCGCCTCGCTGCCCGAGGTGGTGGCCCGGGTCTGCGATCTGATCGGTGATCCGCGCACCTCGGCATCGGACATCGGCCAAGTGATCAGCGAGGACCCGGCGCTCACGGCACGCCTGCTGCGGGTCGTGAACAGTCCGTTCTACGGCTTTCCATCGAGTATCGATACGGTCTCGCGGGCGGTGACGGTGGTCGGTACCGCCGAACTGATGGACTTGGTGCTGGCGGCCTCCGTGGTGCGGATGTTTCGCGGGATCCCATCGGAACTCGTCGACATGGACTCGTTCTGGCACCACAGCCTGTATTGCGGCGTGGTCTCGCGGGTCCTGGCGGCGCGCCGCCGCAGGCGCAACATCGAGCGCCACTTCGTCGGCGGTCTGATCCATGACCTGGGCGCCCTGGTCCTCTATCAATCGGTCCCGGACCTCGCGGCGCGCGCCCTGGCGCTGGCGCGCGAGCGTGACCTCGCGCTCTACCTGGCGGAGCGCGAGGTCATGGGGTGCGATCACGCCGCCGTCGGTGCCGAGCTGATGCGCACCTGGAACATGCCGCCGGTACTCGAGGAGGTGGTGGCCTACCACCATGAGCCGCAGCGCGCGCACGAATACCCGGAGGAAGTGGCGATCGTGCATCTGGCGGATGTGATCAGTGGTGCGCTGGAGACGCCCGACATCGGTTCCGAGCAGATACCGCCGTTGGAACCGGCGGCCTGGGAGCGCGCGGGCTTTCCGGTCGAGACCCTGGAGGCCATCGTGACCGACGCGGACCACCAGTTCGCGATTGCCCACGAACTCATCGCGCCCGACCACCTGGAACCGGCCTGAGCGCCCGTTCCCCCGTTCCGGGCAATGTCCGCCCGGGCGGATCGGGGCTCAGCCCTTGAGTTTCAGCAGCAGTGCCTCGACGTGGTGCCGCTTGAGGACCTCACGGGCCTCGTTGAGTTTGCGCAGGCGGTGGAAGGGGCCCAGCCGCACGCGGTGCCAAGTCTCGTCGCCGTTGACGGTCACATCCTGGATGTTGGCTTCCAGGCCGAGCAGCGCAAGCTGTGCCTTCAGGCGATCGGCCTGGTCGTAGCGACGGAACGAGCCGACTTGAAGGACGTAGGTGCCGGGCGTCTTCACATGGGCGACGCCGTGCTCCACCTTCCCGGCGATGTCCTGCTCCGGCACCATCACCTCCATCTCCGGGAGGATGGTGTAGAAATCGAATTTCGGTTTCGTGATCGCACCCGTCCCCGCCTTCGCCCCGAGGTCCTTGGGGCGAAGGCGGGCGGCAGGTTCCTCGACGGGGCTCCGGGGTCGGTGCGGGTGGGCCTGCGGGGCGGGGCGGGCGAGCCGGACTTCGGGTGCCGGGTAGCGCTGGTGGAGAAAGACGAGCAGCGCCACGAACAGTCCCACCGTGAGACCCGCCAGCATCCATACCCAGCCCGGGGACGGTTTGCGCTTGCGGCGCCGGGTCGTGTTCTTGTAGTCGCGCGGCATGATGCGTGTCTACATGGTTTCCGGCGCCGATACCCCGAGCAGGCGCAGACCGTTGCGCAGCACCTGGCGGACGGCGATGATCAGGTTGAGACGCACGTCGCGCAGGCCGGCGTCCTCCACCAGGAACGGATGGGCGTTGTAGTAGGTGTGGAACTCGTTGGCCAACTCGCGCAGATAGTGCGCCAGCAGGTGGGGTTCCTCCCCGTGCGCCGCCGTCTCCACCACCTCGGGGTAGCGCGAGAGCGTATAGAGCAGCGCCTGTTCGTGGTCCTCCGTGAGACGATCCAGGTTGGCGTTGCCGCGGGCCTCGTCGCGCTCCAGACCCTTCTCCGCGCGTTGTTTCAGCACGCTGCACACGCGCGCGTGCGCGTACTGGAGATAGTAGACCGGATTGTCCGCCGATTCGGATTTGGCCAGATCCAGGTCGAAGTCCAGGTGCTGTTCGCACTTGCGCATCACATAGAAGAAGCGCGCGGCGTCGTTGCCCACCTCGCGGCGCAACTCGCGCAGCGTGATGAATTCGCCGGAACGCGTCGACATCCGGACCTTCTCGCCGTCCCGGTAGAGGACCGCGAACTGCACCAGCAGCACGTCCAGACACGCAGGATCCTCGCCGAGGGCGCCGAGCGCCGCCTTCACCCTCGCCACGTAGCCGTGGTGGTCCGCGCCCCACACGTCGATCAACCGCTCGAAGCCGCGTTCGCGCTTGTTCATGTGGTAGGCGATATCGGAGGCGAAGTAGGTGGTCTGGCCGTTCTCGCGCACCAGCACGCGGTCTTTGGTATCGCCGAGCGCGCTCGAGCGAAACCAAAGCGCCCCGTCGTGCTCGTAGGTGTGCCCCCCGGCCCGCAGGCGTTCGACGGCACGCGTCACGGCGCCGTTCTCGACCAGGGATCGCTCCGAGAACCACTCCTGATAGAACACCCCGAACTCCTCGAGATCGCGGCGGATGTCGGCGAGGATCGTGACCAGGCCGGCGTCGAACACCGTCCGGTAGCGCCGCGCACCGAGCAGTTCGCGCGCCCGCGCGATGAGCGCGTCGACGTATGCCTCCCGGTCGCCGCCCTCGGGTTCGTCGGGCGGCAGGTCCGCGTATACGCGCGCGCCCGGCACATGGAAGGCGTCGGCGTGTTCCCGGTGCAGGTTCGCGGCGATGTCCCACACGTAGTCGCCCCGGTAGCCGTTGGCCGGGAAGACGGTTTTCTCGCCGCACAATTCGAGGTAGCGCAGCCAGACGCTCGCCGCCAGGATGTCCATCTGCCGCCCGGCGTCGTTGACGTAGTATTCGCGATGCACGCGGAAGCCCACGGCCTCCAGGAGATCGGCGACCGCCGCGCCGTAGGCGGCGCCGCGCCCGTGCCCGACGTGCAGCGGTCCGGTCGGGTTGGCGGATACGAACTCCACCTGCACGGCCCGTCCCGCCCCCATCCCGCTGCGCCCGTAGTCCTCGCCGGCGTCGAGGATCGCGGGCACGACCGACTGGAAGGCCGCGGGGGCGAGCGTGAAGTTGATGAACCCCGGACCGGCCACCGCAACCTGCGCGAGGCGCGCGTCGTCCGCCAGCACCGCCACGATGCGTTGCGCGAGTTCGCGCGGCGCCAGGCCGGCCTCCTTGGCGAGGGTCAGCGCCACGTTGCTGGCGAAGTCGCCATGGCGGCGGTCGCGGGTGCGCTCCACCGTGCAGGGTCCGGTGAGTGACGGCGCGAGTCCCCCCGTTCGGCGCAGTTCCGCCAAGGCGTCGTCCAGGAGTTGCTGAAGAAATCGCTTCAAACCATCCCCCTCGTCCGGGCGGCGGCTCGCCGCACAGGGCGCCGGGTTCGATGCAGGGGGCGGGTACCGGACCGTGCCCGGCCGGGCCGCGTTTCCGGAAGATCGTGCGGGTTTGGTGATGAGTCCATGGGTAAACCGACGCTCGAATTCACGTTCCCGCCCCCTTCAAGGAGGCGGGACAGGGTGGGGGCGGTGGGATCGGCGCCTATTATCCGGGACCGTCGGCGTCTTGCAAGCACGTTGTGGTCTACAACGTGTCGGCCGGGTCCACGTCCACCGACCAGCGTACGCGGCGGGCGGATTTCAGTCCTTCCAGGGCGGGAACCCAGGCGCCCAGCAGCCGTTGCAACGCGGCGTGACCGGCACTCTGCAGGAGGAGCTGCGCGCGATAGCGCCCGGCACGCCGTTCCATGGGCGCCGGTACCGGTCCGAGGACCGCGACCGCGCCGTCGCCCAGGTGCAGGGCGCTCGCGCGCGCCGCCTCGAGGAAGGCGAGGGGCGCCTCGGGCGCGGGCGCCTCGGCGCGCAGCAGTGCCAGTCGCGTGTACGGCGGCAGTTCCGCGGCGCGCCGTTCGTCCAGGGCCTGGGTTGCGAAGCCGGCATAGCCGCCGCGCAGGAGCGCCGTGAGCAGCGGGTGGTCGGGGTGATGAGTTTGCACCAGCACCTCGCCGGGCCGCTCGGCGCGCCCGGCGCGCCCCGCCACCTGCACGATCAGTTGCGCCATGCGCTCGCCGGCGCGGAAGTCGGCGCCATAGAGCCCCTGGTCGCCGTCCAGGATGCCGACCAGGGTCACGCCGGGGAAGTGGTGGCCTTTGGCGAGCATCTGGGTGCCGATCAGGATGCGGCTGCGGCCCGTGCGGGCGCCGTCGAGCAGCGACTCCATGGCGCCCTTGCGCCGCGTGCTGTCGCGGTCGATGCGCGCGATCTCCACGCCGGGGAAGTGCCGCTCCAGGGCCTGCTCCATCCGCTCGGTGCCCTGACCCAGGGCGCGCAGGTCCTCCCCGCCGCAAGTGGGGCACTGCTGCGGGAGCGGGCGCTCCGCGCCGCAGTGGTGGCAACGCACGCGCCGGCGACCGAGGTGCAAGGTCATATGGGCGTCGCAGCGGGGGCACTCGGCGACCCACCCGCATTCGTGGCAGATCACGGTCGGCGCATAGCCGCGCCGGTTGAGGAACAACAGTACCTGCCCGCCCACCCGGAGGTGGTCGCCGATGCGTCGCAACAGTTCCCCGGAGAGACCCTCGTCCATGGACCGGCGGCGCAGATCGAGCACTTCCATGCGCGGGGGCACGGCGTCGCCCACCCGCTCCGGCAGCACCAGTCGTCGATAACGATCGTGCGCGGCGTTGTGCAGCGACTCCAGCGACGGGGTGGCCGAGCCCAGTACGATCGGGACCCCGAGGCGTCGGGCGCGCAGGACCGCCAGATCGCGCCCGTGGTAGCGAAAGCCCTCCTGCTGTTTGAAGGAGGCATCGTGCTCCTCGTCCACGATCACCACGCCGGGCGCCGCGAGCGGCGTGAACACCGCGGAACGGGTGCCGATGATGACCGGTGCGGCGCCGCTGCGCGCCGCCAGCCAGGCGCTCAGGCGCTCGCGCTCGCTCAGTCCCGAGTGCAGCACCACCACCGGCGCCTGCAGCCGCCGCCGGAACCGCGCGACCAGTTGCGGGGTGAGCCCGATCTCCGGAACCAGCACCAGGGTTTGCCGGCCGGCCTGTAACGCGGCCTGCACGATGCGCAGGTAGACCTCCGTCTTGCCGCTGCCGGTGACTCCGTCGAGGAGAAACGCCTGGAAGCGGCCCAAGGCCCCGCACACCGCTTGCACCGCGTCGTGCTGCGCATCGTTCAGGGTCGGCGCCGTGGACGCGGCGGCGGGCTCGCAGGCGGGCACGGCGACCGGCTCCTCGTGGAGGCCGATCCAGCCCTTGGCGGCGAGCGCGCGCAACGCGCCGCGCCAGTCGCCGCCGAGCGCCCGGACCTGCTTCTCTTCGACGCCCCCGGCCCGTTCGTCCAGTAGCGCCAGGATCCGGGTCTGGCGCGGGGCGCGGCGCGGCTCCCCCGGATCGCGCCCTCGACCGGTTTCGGTCAGGCGCCAGCGGCGCGCGGGCACCCCGCGTGCGGGCGCCCCGCGGCGCAGGGCGACGGGCAGTGCCGTGGCGAACACCTCGCCCGGCGGGTGGCGATAGTAGTCCGCCGCCCATCCCAGGAGCGCAAGCAGCGCTTCGTCGAACAGCGGTTCGCGGTCGAGGATCTCCAGCGCGGGACGCAGCCGGCCCCGATCCACCCGGCTGTGCACAGAGCAGCCCACGAGGATGCCCACGACACGGGCGCGACGGAACGGTACCCGAACCCGGATCCCGGGACACAGGTCTGCCGGGTCGGCGCCGGCCGGTGCCAAGTAGTCGAAGGTCCGGTACACGGGCGAGGGGACTGCGATCTGAAGGACGAGCCGGCGTGACATGGCCCCTTACTCTACACCAGCGGCGACCGGTCGCCGCTCCGGCATTGGGGGATTGTCGCCCCCCGGTCCCCCCAAGGTTCATCCGCATAACCTGTGGATAACTTTGTGGATGAATCGGGAACCCCCCGTACTTTCACGAGTTTTCCGACTGGATGCGGAACCGGGCCGGTCTTGATAGGGTTTATAGATTTAGATTGAAAAACAATCGGTTAGCGGTTTCTGTGGAGATTTACGGTATCGTGGTAGGGCATACGATGTCAGCCGTTGACAGGTTGTACCGCTTGTGTATAACCCGGCGGCACGCCGGAAATCCGCCGCGGCGTCGGCGAATCCGTGTCAACCTCTGTGTTGTCGGGGCGTTATAAAAACTTGAAAGCCATTCGATCCGATCAGAGGGGCGTTGCCGATGAGAACCAGTCGCAGTCTTACAGGGTGGTCCGTGGTGGCCTGCACGGTGTTGGCCGTGGGGATGGTGGCCGGACCGGTGAGCGCCCGAGCCGATCAATCCAGGGCCGGTGAGCGGGTGGAACACCGCCTCGAACACCGGGGAGATCGCGTGAACCGTCGCCTCGATCGCCGTGGTGAGCGTATCGATCGGCGGCTGGACCGCCGCGGCGAGCGGGTCGAGCACCGCTTCGACCGGCGGGCGGGTCGCGCCGCGGCCAATGGGCACGAACACCGGGCCGGGCGCCTGCATCGTCGCGGTGAGCGGGTGGAACACCGCCTGGATCGTCGCGGCGACCGCATCGAGCGGCGACTGGACCGGCGCGGTGACCGTTTCGAACGACGCATGGACCGGCGGGCCGGACGGGTGGAGCGCCGTGTGGGGCGTCGCCGCTGAGGCCGGTGCCGCGCACCGGACCCGCGTCGCACGGAGAGCGACGCAGGTCCCTTTTGGGATAGGGGCGGGGAGGCCGGGCGCTGAACAGCGACGGGGATCTGGACCGGTTTCTGGCCGGGGTGGAACGCCGCGCGCTACGCATGGCGGAATTCGCCGTCGGCGATCGCGATCAGGCCCTCGACCTGGTGCAGGACGCCATGATGCGGCTGGCGGGACGCTATGCGGATCGCCCTGCGGCACAGTGGCCGCCGCTGTTCCATCGGATCCTGCAGAACCGGATCCGCGACTGGCGTCGGCACGAGCGTTTGCGTCGGCGCCTGCATGCGTGGTGGGATGGGCCGCCGGGCGGCGATCCCGATGAGGCGCAGGGGGACCCGATGGACCGCCTGCCGGACCCGCGTGACGCGACCCCGCTCAAGGAGATCGCGCGCGCAGGGGCGATCACGGCGCTGGAGCATGCGTTGCGCGCGTTGCCGCCCCGACAGCAGCAGGCGTTCCTGCTGCGGGTTTGGGAGGGTCTGGGCGTGGCGCAGACGGCACGCGCCCTGGGTTGCTCGCAGGGGAGCGTGAAGACCCACTATGCGCGCGCGCTGCGGACGTTGCGCAGTCGTTTGGAGGAGTATCGACCATGAAGGCGGCCGGCGAGGAGGAATTCCTGCGACGGGTCCGGGAGGGTCTGGACGCCGGGGCGGGCGCTCTGGACGCGGCGACGCTGATGCGGCTGCGCTATGCGCGGGCGCACGCCATGGAGGCGGCCGGCGGGCGTGCCCGCCGGGTCCGCGGATGGGTCCCGGCGGCGGCCGCAGCGGGCGTGGCCGTGCTGGCCGTGTGGATCGGCTGGAGCGGCCCGATGCACCGTCAGACGCCGGCGCCCGCCGTGGCGGCGCGGATCGAGGCGGCCGAGGTGCTCGCGAGCAGCGCGAACCTGGATCTGTACGAGAACCTGGATTTCTATGCGTGGCTCGCCCATGGCTCGGGGAACGGTTGAGCGCCTTGCACCTCTGTTGGCGCTGCTGATTCATCACGCACGACAGCGCAGGAGGCAGCGAGCGATGAACCCGATGCGACGCCGCGTATGCGGCGGGATCCTGGCCTTGGCGGTGTTGGCACCACCGGTTTGGGCGCAACCGCCGGGGATGGCACGATCGGATCCACAGGGGGGCATCGCGGCGGGCGCGGTCCGCTGGGACCGGCTTACGCTGCGGGAGCGCGGGATCCTGAAGCCGTTCGCCGGGCGCTGGGATCGTCTGTCTGCGGAGCGCCGACGACGCCTGCGCCGGGGTGCGGAACGCTGGGAGCGTCTTACGCCCGCACAACGCGAGCGAGCCCGCGAGCGGTTCCGGCGCTGGCGCGCGTTGAGCCCCGGGCAGCGTGTACGGATCCGCCGGCGCTTTGAAGAATTCCGCCGGCTCCCGCCGCAGGAGCAGGGACGCATCCGCCGGCGTTACCGGTGGTTCCAGGGCCTGCCGCCGGAACGGCGCCGGGAGTTGCGCGAGCGCTGGCGGCGCCTGAGCCCGGAGCGGCGCCGGGAGTTTATGGAGCGCCGGCGCCCGCGCATGGATTCTCGGGACGGAACGGAAGGGATCCGCGTGCGCCCCATGAGGCCCCGCGAGCGCTGATGCCCTGCGGGACGGTGGGTTGCGCCAAGCCAGGGGCGGTCTGTCTCAACATCCCGTTGGGCCGAACAGCGGGGTGGGTCGGGACCCCGGGTACGGGTGGGAGGAGGGGCGTTCCCGGGTAGGGCGGGCCTTGGCCCGCCGACATCGTTGGAGATTCCCCCTGCCGCGTG
>VAOW01022558.1_pt1 | contig 18198 bp, 21 predicted proteins | sample 3393921 | NCBI WGS metagenome assembly VAOW01 (sample SAMN08290428, study PRJNA428436) | hydrothermal vent metagenome | isolation source: Deep-sea hydrothermal vent chimney | place: Indian Ocean: Southwest Indian Ridge | depth 2742 m m | reverse complement strand
GCAATGCTCGCCAGTCTGAAATCCGCTCCAGCATAGGTCGCACCTTTACCAGGCGGTCATCGATGCCTGACAAATGCGCGGATGTGCTGCTCCAGCGCCATATAGGTTCTTCTGTACTTCCCTCCATGCAATACTCCTTGAAATTTATGCGGATAGTTAGGAAAATGTTGTGAACGCGGTGGCTTCCTTAACAGATATCGACTGTTCGTCCAACCTTATAAGATTTGGTAATCTACAGTATAATCTTGGCGGATTTTTGCAGCCTGGCATACGGATACCGTATCACCTTGACACGGCAAAGTCAGGCCGATAATCGAGTAGCCGGATGCACTCCCTAGCTAAAAAGTAACAAGAGTCTTGTAATCTTTGCGCGGTGTGGCTGGAAAAATCATTGATTAAATCACCTGTCAAGCAGGTACAGGCAAGAGAAAAACAGCTATGCAAACGACTAATAATATTCGACAGGGTGAATGGACAGCAGCAAAAGTGTTTGCTTTTGCAGGACTAATGGCTTTAGGGGTTCGCCTGGTTCAGGGCTGGGTGTATTGGGGCGGAGCCTCACGCCGGCTGTTCTACGATTATCACAGGGTTCAAGGTCACCTTTCGGCGGTAAAGATGAACCCGGACGTCAGTGGCTACGTAGCCAACAAGCTGGCGCATGCCATGCCCGGGTCAATGTTTCCCGGGATGGTCCAATGGGTTATGGAGCATGGTAGCTTGCTGCACACCATGGTCTGGTTCTGGACCCTGATTGAGTTGGTCGTAGGGGTTGGACTGATCATCGGTTTTGCTACCCGAATCCTGGCTCTGGCCAGTGTCGGCGTGAACGCCTCGCTAATGATGATCTTCGGCTGGATGGGCTCGACCTGTGTTGATGAGTGGACCATGGCTGCGGCAGGCTTTGCCATGGGTACGCTGCTGATGCTGGTCGGTGGTGGATCCTGGTCAGTAGATCACTGGCTGGCCCGGCGCAACCCGGCTCTTGGTGAGCGCAGCGGGTTTCGAGTGCTGTTTTCTGGGTATTTACCCTACGAGGCGATGCGCAAGTGGAGCATCTGGCTCGGCATCATCTCAATCGTATTTACCGTTGCGTCTTATCAGTTTCTGCACGGTGCGGTGTATAGCCCATTGCACGCGCGGGTGAATTTCCATCATTACTCCCTGAGTTTGAATAAGGCGCAGCTCAAGCCCAGCGGGGCGGTGAGCTTTAATGCCTATGTCGATGCCGGGCCGGATACCGGCAAGCTCTATCTGATCGGCGCAGAGTTGCTTGATTCCAGTGGTCACACTGTGGAGCAGTGGACCGGCAAGCAGCTGACCGCCTTACCCAAGGCCAACATCGTTAATCGGTTTACCCAGGCGTGGTCTTCGAAGTTCAAGCCGACGGCCTACGGCATCGGTGGCGTCGTTGGGGCCAAAGCCACTATTTGGTTGCCGGGGAATACTGCGCAGGCTCTATCCGGGGGCGGTTATACCCTGCGCCTGACCACCATCGATGGTAAGCACTGGAGCACGAAGGTAGGTGCGCAACCCTGAGCGTGATAGCCTGGGTTCAGTACATCTAAATCCTGGCACTTCGCCGATAATGTTGCCGTCCACTCGTCTGCAACCATCTACCCCAACCAACTCAGATTGGAGGTACAAGCTATCCTGAGGTGAGCGACAATGCAGATTAGGCAGATAATCCGCATCATGGTGGAGCCTGTCCATATCAGGCGCATCTTGCTGATTACGCTCGTAGTCGGGCTGTGGTTGAGCTTGTTCAATGAAGGCGGTCCTATCGTTCATGGCCCTTGGAACGCGTGGCTAGGCATTAAAATTTTTCTCAACTTCCTGACACCCTATGTGGTTGCCAACCTGGGATTGCTTGCCCATGGGGCTGACAAACCTACACTGCCCCAATGAGACGGAAACAGGTGCGCAAAGAAAAAGCTCTGTCAGAATCGGCCAAAATTGGGACTGGTCCAGTATGGGATGTCACATACCAGTATTTTGAGTTAGCTGGCAGTATCCTGATACTGCGCAGACTTCTAACTAGAGGTACTTAAACAAGCTCAGGCCCTGCACTTTGGTGTAGGTCTGCTCGGCAGCTCGCAGGGCAGTCAGTTGTTGCTGGTACTGGCTGACCGCCTGGGCAATATTCACATTCTGAATCTGTGCCTGTGCGCTTTGTAGCTGTATACCCCAGTTTTGCTGTAGTTGTTGCTGACTTTGAATGGCACCCAAACGTGAGCCAACGCTGGCTTGTTTATTAATGATGTGATTAAGACTCTGATCCAGGCTTGCCAGGCTCTGGTTGATGGTGTTATGCAATTGCGTGAGGCCTTGCGTACCGGTTGCCGGCGTCGTCATGACCCTGGCGAGATTCTGGAGAGTCTGAAAAATGCTTTGCGACCGACTGGGCGCAAGGGTAAAGGTATCACTCATAGCAGGGTCGCCACTTAGCGTTACTTGAATACCCGCAAAACTGAGGGCGGTGCCACTGGGCGCATACGTTCCGCTAGTGACCGGGGAATTAGTAGTGGTATCCTTGACTTGATACTGGGTGGAACTGGTCAGGGTGATCTGATAGGTATCGCCGGTATAGGCGGCACGATCCGTGACTGACCCCGGGCTGATGACCCCGGTTCCGGTATTGCCGCTGCCTGGCATTGCCGTAAAGGTTCCGTTGCCATTGCGGATCTCCATGAAAACCGCAGCGCCCGAATCATTACCGGCGATCTGGCGGCTACTGTCGATCTGCATAAAGCGCTGTATTGCATCACCCGCATAACTAAATTGCCCACTGGATAATGACGCAAAAGGCTGAGTTGAGGTCTTTGACCCTGAAAAAATATAATGCCCCGCACTGTTACGGGTGTTTGCGTAGCCCAATAGCTGCTGCAGACTTTGCTCAACCTGCATGCCGATGCTGGCGCGGCTGGTATTGTTTTGGGTGGCATTATTGCCTTGCAGGGCCAGGGTACGCACGGTTTGCAGTATATTTTCCACTGAGCCCAACGTGGACTGCTCCAGATTGAGCCCGGCAGATGCCGCATCACCATTTTTCTGATATTGCGTATTGGTCCCAATGGCAGACTGCAAATCGAGCGCCTGAGCCGCCCCGGCTGGATTATCCGCCGGGGTGACGATCTTGCGGCCAGTCGATAGCTGCTGCTGAATATGAGACAACTGTGACTGCTGTTTGAGAATATCGTTAATGGTAGCCTGAGAAAATTCAGCGCTGGACAGACGCATGGCAGTTACTCCTCATCGAACTGCATTGAGCAGGGTTTGAAACAAGGTATTGGCCGTGGCGATCACTTTGGCGGATGCCTGGTAAGCCTGCTGATACTTGAGCAGATTGGCAGCCTCCTGATCAAGATTGACTCCGGAAATGGATTGTTGCAGTGAACTCGCCTGCTGTAACAGGCTCTGCTGGGCATCGGCATTATTCTGGGCTGATTGTGTTCGTGACCCGATATCAGTCACCAGTTGGCGGTAAACCACCCCTAAGCTTGCGGTACCCTTTTCCATAAATTGATTTAGCTGTACCTTGGCGAGCTGCAAGGCGTTGGTGTTATCACCTGAGCCGGAAGGCGTTACCGTAAAACGATCTCCGGATTTCGCTCCGCCACTCAGGGTCACTTGCCAGCCGTTTAAGGCAATGGTAGCGCCCGGGGCCGCGCCTGTCGGTGCGGGATTGTAAGTGCCGGTAGATAGTGTTGCCTTGGTATTGGAATTGATGGCGGTCCAAGTGTTGTTGGGAGGGGTACCGGAAATCGTAATGGTCACCGGTTGCAAGGTCACACCGGCTACATTAGTCGCCAGTGTCGGCACAGAAATTGTTGCCGTACCCTGATTGGCTGCATTAATCGCGCTCCCCATCGGACCGGCTGCCGCGATCTGCCGGGGTGAAGTAATCTGCATGGCGATCTGCTGTGCGCCATGACGAGTGGGCTCGATTGTGTAACGATCACCCGCACTGACGTTGGTTGGCACCACGATGCTCAACCCGGCTGCCTGGTAGGGACTTGTACCCGTTCCAGAGCCGCTCATGGAGACGCTCTGGCCGGTGGTCGTATCCGTTAACGCCCATTGTGTTCCGTTATAACTGAGCTGGTAGTTATCCACACTTAACTGTGACGAGCCCCCGCTGGCAAAGGTAACCGTCGGTGATCCGCTGGTGCTAACATTCGTGCTGGCGGGGAAAACGCTCGGGTGCAATGTCTGGAAGAAATTTTTACCCGGCTTGCCGTTTAAATCCACTCCTTTAATCTGCTGCTGATTGAAAGCAGCGGTAATGCCCACGGCCAGGCGCCCCAGCCCATTCAAGGCAGGCACAATAATTTTATTACGCGCATCCAGCAAGCCACCTAGCATTCCTCCGGCCACGATCCTAGTCACCGGCACATTGCCATTGGCCGTCTTGAATACCAGCCCAAGCTGATTGGGATCTCCGTTTAGCAGCGTGGTTCCGAGCTTAGTGGTATTGGCTCCAAGCACCAGGGCCTGCCCGGTACCGACCATGACATTTATCGACCCATCACTTTGCGATACAGTCGTTACCGAAACCAGCTTAGACAATTTTGCGATCAACTGATCCCGTTGATCCAGCAAGCCGTTGGGTTTTCCCGCCACATTCCCGGTTTGTCTTGATCGAATCTGCACGTTTACATGGGCGATCTGGGTAGCCAGGCTGTTAATTTCCCCAACCGTTGAACTGATCTGGCCATTGAGTCGGGTATTGATGTCGTTGATTTGCTGATCAAGCGTATTGAAGCGCCCGGTCAGCGTATTGCCCTGGCTGATTAGCTCCTGTCGTGCCGGGATTGAGGCCGGGGTATTGGCCACGCCCTGCACGGCATTGAAAAAACCTTGCAAGGCCGGCTGTAAACCGGTATTCGAGTTACCCAGAAGATTATCCACCTGCCGGGCATATGAGCTGAAAGCCTGATAGCGGGCGTTGGCTGATGTCGCGGCATTAAGCTGAGTATTGGCAAACTGATTGACGATACGCTGCACACCATCAACCCGCACGCCGCTACCGAGAAAATAGGACCCCAGCGCCTGCCCGGAAACAGTAGACAAATCCACTCGCTCACGTGCATATCCCGGTGTGTTGGTGTTGGCGATATTGTTACTCGTCGTCTGTAGCGCCTGCTGATAGGCCAATAGTGACGAGGTGGCAATGCCCATGATGCCGGTATTAGCCATAATGATCTCCCGAGCCGGGGCTGCCGGTTCTATCTTTTAAGTTATCGACGCCGATGAAGAATTCTTGAGGCCATGATTCATGGCCAGCCAGTCGTTTTGCTGCAGGATCGTGGTGATTTTGTCGGCATAACGCGGATCGGTTGCATATCCGGCCTGCTGCAGGGCGGCGAGGTAGGCTTGTGGGTTGCCGGCCTTTTCCAGCGCCTTGTGGTAACGGGGATGCTGGCTAATCAATTGAGCATAGTCGTGAAAACTTGCAGCGATATTCCGATAGGCTCGAAAGGCTGTCTTCTCACGTACCGTGACACCGCCTTGGAACTCCACTGTGGATCGATTGACGCTCTGGCCTTGCCATCCCGCCCCGGCTTTGATACCAAACAGATTATGACTGCTGGCGCCATCCGGAAAACGAGGCAGGTGTTTGCCCCATCCCGATTCCAGCGCTGCCTGGGCAATCAACACAGCAGGAGACACCCCTATCTTTTGTGCCGCAGCTTTGGCGTAAGGTAAAACCGCTTGCACGAAATCAGCCGGCGTCTGTGGTGGCCAGGTGGCGTTGGAATGAGCTGGTAGCGGAGTTTTTACTCCGGTTGTCGATACCGTTTTGGGAGCCATTTCCGTTCGTGCATCAGACTTGTGAGGGGCATTCTCCCGGATAGCCTTTTCGATCATCGCACTCAGCCCTATGCCCTGCCCCTGAGCCAGATTCAGCGCAATCTGATGATCATAAAGGTTTTGATATAATCGCTCCTCGGAGCTCCCCAATAGACCGGCATGGGGAGTCGCCTCCCGCATGGATTTAAGCATCATTTCAATGAAAACCGCCTCAAACTGATGGGCCACCTTGGATACGGCAGCAGGAGCATGCTCTTTGGCCGCCAGCTTAAGCTGGCTTAGACCCTGGAAATTCAGATAATTCGAGGCCAACATCGTCGCGCCGGTTGGAATAGACATCAGATCACCACCAGTTGCGCCCGCAAGGCACCCGCCTTTTTCAGCGCCTCGAGGATGGCGATCAGATCATCCGGCGTCGCACCCACCTGATTGATCGCATTGACGATAGATCGCAGCGAAACCCCTGGCTTGAACACGAAAGCGTGAGCCTTTTGCTGTTTGGCGGAAATCCTGGAACTCGGTGTAACCACCGTCTGGCCGGAAGACAGCGGTGACGGCTGGCTGACCTTGGGTGTTTCCGTGATGGTTACGGTCAGATTGCCATGCGCTACCACAGCGGGCAGGACGCGCACATCGGCGGTAATGATGACGGTGCCATTACGCGGATTAATGACCACGCGAGCCGGAGGAGTGGCGGGATTGACTTCTAGATTCTGTAAAAAGGAAACAAAAGCCACGCGTTGGCCGGGCTTGCCGGGCATATTGACTCTCACTGCTGCCGCATTCAGAGGTTCCGCAGTGTCCGGACCCGCCGCTTGATTGATTACTTCGGCTAACCGTGTCGCGGTAGTAAAGCTGGGGCTATACAGATCAAGGGTCAGAAAATGCCCCCGATCGAAAGGTGTGGGTACGTCTTTCTCCACGGTGGCGCCATTGGGGATCAGACCGACCGTGGGGGTGTTGACCTGCGTACTGCTGCCACCAGCGCCGCTGGCGCCGTAGCCGGTTACCACCACGTTGCCTTGGGCGAGCGCATAGACCTGACCATTGGCCCCCTTCAATGGGGTCATTAAAAGCGTGCCGCCACGCAAGCTCTTGGCATTACCAATCGAGGATACCGTAACGATAATATCTTGGCCCAATTGAGCAAAGGGTGGCAGTGTCGCCGTTACCATGACAGCAGCCACATTTTTCAGCTGAGGATTGGTATTTGCGGACACCGAAACACCAAAGCGTAACAGCATATTCTTGATGCTTTGGATAGTGAATGGCGTCTGGGAAGTCTGGTCGCCCGTGCCGGGCAAACCCACCACCAGCCCGTAGCCAACCAATTGGTTGCTGCGTACCCCGGCGATATGGGCAACATCCAATACGCGCTCCGCCCTGACCGGAAGAAGGCCTATTCCACCAAACAATAAAACCGATACCAGCAGCCAGCGCATGTCTCATTCCTCCTAAAACGGCCACCAGGCATTGAAAAACTGAGCCAGCCAGCCCGCACGATTGGCATCATTCAACTGGCCTCGGCCCACATAGGCAATGTGTGCATCTGCAATCTGGGTAGATAACACGGTGTCTTGTGGCGTGATGTCAGCGGCGCGGACAATCCCGCGTAACCGGATATATTCGCTACCTTGATTGATCATCAACCGCTTCTCCCCCTGCACCACTAAATCACCATTGGATAATACCTCGGCAACGGACACGGTCAGCGTACCGCTCAGGGTATTGCTTTGAGTCGATTGACCTTTGCCGGTAAAACCATTTTTGCTGGTCAATCCCGCACTCAACACGGGCACACCATGATAAAGAACCGACTGCCCAAAGACAGTGGGTGCAGCGGCATTAATGCGGGTATCACGCGAGGTTGAGGTATCCGCCGACTTGGAAGCATTGGTGCTCTCATCGAAAACCACGGTCAACAAGTCACCGATACGATAGGCGCGCTGATCGGAGAATAACGAAACGGCAGTGGCTGACTGATAAATGCTGCCATCGTTTTGCTCCGCGGATTTTGGCGACGGCGGTAGCACAGCGGAATACTGAGGATTGCCGGGATTGATCGGACTAGGTGACATGTCGGCACATCCACCTAACCCCAGCAGCAAGGTCACGCCAACCAAACTCAACAGATGATACCTGCCTCCTCGTTTACCCATACGAGGTTTCATCTCCCAGAGCCACGCGTTTACCGTCTCCAGCGATGTTTTCCCGGTCACCATTACCTTTGCCGTCCTCTCAACTCACCCATCAGAGATTGTTATTGACGTACTGCAACATCTGATTCGTGGTGGCAATGGCCTTGGAATTGATCTCATACGCCCGCTGCGTTTCAATCATGTTGACCAGTGATTCCACCGTGTTAACGTTGGAGCTTTCCAAAGCGCCCTGCTGAAGCGTGCCCAGCCCATTCAGACCCGGCGTGCCAGCCTGGGCCGGGCCACTGGCGGCGGTTTGCTGGAAAAGATTATTCCCGATAGGCTGTAAACCGGCCGGATTGATAAAGTTAGTCAATTGCACCGTACCGATCTGCGCGGGTGTCGAACTACCCGCCACGGTAACGCCGACAGTCCCATCCGAGCCGATTGTGATGCTTTGGGTATTGGGCGGCACGGTGATCGCCGGTTGCAACGGATAGCCGTTAGCAGTCACCATCTGCCCATTACTGTCAAGCTGAAACGATCCATCACGAGTATAGGCGGTGCTGCCATCGGGCATCAGGATCTGGAAGAAACCCTGCCCCTGAACAGCAAGATCCAGATTGTTGCCCGTCTGAATGATATTGCCCTGGGTAAAGATTTTTTCCGTGGACCCCACCTTGACCCCTGTACCCAGCATGAGGCCGGAAGGCAATTGTGTATTCTGTGTTGACTGTCCACCGGGCTGGCGCACCGTCTGATAGATCAGAGACTCGAAGGAGGCGCGCCCCTTTTTAAACCCCGTGGTGTTGACGTTGGCGAGATTGTTGGTAATCACATCCATCCGGGTCTGCTGGGCTTCGAGACCGGTTTTGGCAATCCAAAGTGCGGGGTCCATGAGCTGATTCTCCTTTCAATATTCAAGATTCGGTGTGGATTCCTGCCTTACGCCAAGCGCAGCAGTTGGGCGCTGGCCTGGGCATTTTGATCAGCGGTCTTCATCACCCTGACCTGCATTTCGTATTGGCGCGCCAGAGAAATCATGCGCACCATGCTCTCAATCATATTGACATTACTGCCTTCCAACATACCGGAGGAGAGCTTGACCTTGGCCGAGGCCGGCAAGGGTGTACCATTTTTAGTTTCCATCAGCCCTGATGGCGACTTGACCAGCCTGGAAACAGGCGGATTGACTAGTTTGATCCGCCCCACTACGGCCAACGCGCTGGGCGCCTGCCCATCCGGACGGGTAGTCACCGTGCCATCACTGCCGATTACGATACTGGCGCTCGGAGGGATACTGATCGGCCCGGAGCTACCCAACACCAAATCTCCCCGCGCAGTAACCAGCAAACCGTTGGCATTGACATGCAAATTGCCGGCGCGAGTATAGGCTTCCTTACCATTGGGAGCTTGCACTGCAATCCAGCCGGGGCCATTAATGGCCACATCAAGTGGATTGCCGGTAACGATCATCGGGCCGGAAGAAAAATTGGTTCCCACCCCGGCATCCCGGGTATAAACCCGGCTGGCATAGCCTGGCCCATTGATGGGTACTGCCTTGAATGCCTGTAAATCCTGCTTGAATCCAGTCGTACTGGCATTAGCCAGATTATTCACCGTATTTTGTTGCTGGAGCATGGTCTCATTGGCTCCCGACATTCCGATATACAGCATGCGATCCATAGGTTTCAGCTCCCGGCTAATGCGCTGGTATGTCCTGACATTCAGGGAATGTTAATGATTGATTGAGTCACTGTTTGCGCTGTGGTAATGACTTTCGCATTGGCCTGATAATTGCGCTGCTCGGTAATCAGCTTGACCAATTGATTGGCCAGATTGACATTGGAATTCTCCAGCGCGCCGGACCGGATCTGGCCTAGATTGCTAGACCCGGCAGGGCCAAGGAGGACATCCCCGGAAGCGCTGGTCTGCACCCATTCCGTATTACCAATCTGCTGTAATCCCTGTGGATTATTAAAGTTCGCCAAAGCAATCTGCCCTAGATCCTGGGATTTCCCATTGGTAAAATTAGCCTGGACTACCCCATTTTGGCCAATAGAGACACCGGATAACCTGCCAGAGGTATAGCCATCTTGTGTCAGGTTGTTGATATTATTGGAGTCACCAAACATGGTGCTGCCAGTCAGATTGATGGTCAGTGCCAGGGGAGCCGCCCCGGTGGTGGGAGAGTAGGAATTGAATGCGAGCTGGCCGTTCGTAGGCTTGGTCAGCGTACCCTTGTCTCCAAAGGTAATTGTGGCCTGGTTAGCAGCGGTAGTGCCGGGCGTCGTCGGAGTCACCGTTTGCCCACCGACCTGCATCAGTACATCCCAGGTGGCTGATCCCGGGGTCGTACCGTTAGCAAGCGTGGTCGTATCCTTGCGAAAATACATGACTGCAGTGTGTGGTGAGCCAAGCGAATCATAGACTGTGACCGGTGTTGAATAAGTGTAAGTGCCGGGATCGGTAGGCTTAATGGTGCCTGAGTTCAGATCTGGAGCTTTGGCACTCAGATTCATCTGCGCCGTAATGAAGTGGGTAGCCTGCGGCTTACCCAGCGCGGTACTTAACTGCAGATTGCTGAGACTGCTTTGATTGAAGGTTGTTTTCCCCGCACTGCTGGTGATTGGTGCGAAAACTTGCAAATGCTGCCCCAGTGGATTGACGACATCACCTTGATTGTTGACCTGCAACGCACCCGCACGGCTATAAACCTGTTTGCCATGGTCATTAAATGCCAGGAATCCTTGTCCGTTGATGGCGACATCAAGATTATTCCCGGTATTTTGTAATGTACCCTGAGTAAATTGCTGGGCGACACCCTGCAACTGCACTCCACTTCCGATCGCAAGATTACTGATGCCTCCATAGGCTATTGCGTAAATACTGCCAAATTCTGCGCGTGATGCTTTGAAACCGGTCGTACTTGCATTGGCAATGTTGTTACTTGTCGTATTGAGTGCTTCTGATGCCGCATTCAAACCCGTCAAAGCTGTACCGAAAGCCATGATCTCCCCTCCTTTGCAAAAATTAGCTGATTTCTCTGACCTGGGATAAATCCACGTTTCCCAAGCCATTCCCTAATCCCAGGGTGATCGCTCCACCCTGATGGCCTAGCGTCACACTGTTCACCGGCGCACTGACATAAGTTGATAAACCCTGCATCTTGCCGCCGATATTGCCTTCTGCCCGCAAGGTATAAATGCCTGCAGCCATCGGCGTACCCTTCACATCCATGCCATTCCAGGAAAAGTTAGCCAGCCCGCTGGGTTGTGATCCCAGATTAATCTGATTCACCAACTGCCCACCGGGGCTATAAATCCCGACGACAACCTGTTGTGCTGGTGAGGTAAGATTCACAGCCCCGTTTAATGAACCCGATGTCGGTAACTGCGCCTGCTTGGCCGGCACCAGCGCGTTATGCCCCACCAGACTCGCTGCCTGAAGGGACTGCGTGATCCCTAACGAACTCGCCAATCCAGTTACCGTTTTCTGTAGATTATTGATTCCGGCTACTGAACTGAACTGGGCCAACTGGGCGATGAAGTCCTGACTCTTGACCGGGCTCGTTGGGTCTTGGTTTTGTAATTCAGTCACCATCAGTTTAAGAAATGTCTGTTGTCCCAGACTATTCGGCTGATTCGCTCCCGAGGCCGCCCGGGAACCACTTGTCCCTGTCAGGCCCAACTGCTGGAACAACTGCCGGGATGCTGCGTTGGAAGTTGAGTTGATATTCATTTGAATTTCTCCGGCAGATTATTTAGTTGCCAATTGCAAGGTATTTAACAGGAGCCGCTGAGTCGTGGTCATCACATTGATATTGCTCTGATAACTGCGGGCAGCATCCATCATGTTCGCCATGGCTGACATCGTATTGACATTGGAGGTGTAAACATAACCCTGCTTATTCGCAAGCGGATTACCGGGCTGATACTCCATCCGTACCGGCGCACGGCTTTCCTGGATCTGCGTCACTTTGACTCCGATCGCCGCTGGATCTCGGGCATTTTGCAAAACGGCAGCAAAGACGGGCTGACGGGCGTGATAAGCACTCTTGGCACTGCTCGCCACATCGCCTGCATTAGCGAGATTACTCGCTACAGCATTCAGGCGAACACTCTGCGCACTCAAACCGGAACCCGCAATTGAAAATATACTGTATAAGCTCATGATTATCGTCCCGTCAAAGCTTTCCGCAAGCCACTGATGCGGCTTCCGAGAAAGGTCAGAGTGGCCTGGTAGCGCGCGGCATTCTGCCCGAATTCTGCCTCATTGCGCTGTAAATCAACGGTATTACCATCCAGGGAAGGCTGAAAAGGTGTCTGGTATAAAATAGCGGGTCGGGGGGATAATGAAGCAGGCTCCAAATCTTTCGCATGGGTGCGCACCAGCGGCAATGGCTTCGGTATACCCTCGGCTGCTTGCAGAGCCGCCCTGAAATTAATATCCCGAGCCTTGTATCCCGGAGTATCTGCATTGGCGATATTGGAAGCCAGCAACTGGGCCCGCTTGGATTCGATCTGTAGCGCCTGCGGCAAAATACTAAATACTCGTTGGAATAAGATCGCCATTTCCGCTGCTCTTTTGACTATATTGAGGATTCAAACGGATACGATGCAAACCTAATGCCAACTGACTGGAAAAAGCAGGCTAGAAAACCGTCATAGAATCTTATTATTAATATAATTTCTATGTTCAACAGATAGATATAAAGCTTATATAACCGCTTACATTAGAAATTTTGTCAATCCAGGTTGATTTATGATCACTGTAAATCCTGATTGATACAATCTAAACCGCCAAAGATATAACTTCCCATCCGGCAATCAAGCGCCACCTGTCGGCAATCTCACCGGCAGGCTATGGCTAAAAAATCTGAGTGGCTCACGGTGAGGAAATTCAGAAAACAGTCAGTAAACGAGATGTCAAACCGCGCTGAAATTTCTTTGACGCCCAATGCAAAGGTCAGTATCCTATCCCGATCTTGGGTGATTAGCTCAGCGGGAGAGCACTGCCTTCACACGGCAGGGGTCGCTGGTTCGATCCCAGCATCGCCCACCATCTAAAGCATTGAAATATAAGGTAAAAGTTTAGTATTCTGGAACTGGTATATTTTTCTTTTTTGTCTGTAACAGCACCATAACATCACGGGAACCGATTTCACGCCCCTTCTCATAGCGTGCAGAGTACACGGATGCAGCACATCGGATAAATGGATTGCCGGGCATGAATAATAATAGGCTGTCACCGTCGGTCATCTATCGTTTTCATCTGCGCATATAATTCCAGCAGGGTCAGTGGCTTCTCTTTCCCGGATAGCTCCACCTTTTTTGGCTCATTGAATCCGTGCATGACATTCAACTCTTTTATAGCAGCGATACGGGCTGAATCAGTCATTCCCTCTTCTGCTATTTTTGCCAAAGTTTTAATAGACTGTAATCTTGTCCATAGATACGCGGCTGCAAGCTCGCTCTTTATCTGTGAAATCCTTACCGTCACCTTACTGTTTTTTGCTAATTCTGACGCTCTTGCCCAGATGGTTTTTTCTGCCATTGTTTTTGTGCTGTAATTTTCTCTGTATGCATCAGATTAATTCTTGCCTCCAGCAATAGCTGGAGCGAACCCATTCATTCTGTTTGTTAGCTTGACACTCATTCTGCACCCCTTGTTTCTCACATCTCCTCCATTCAGCGCGTTACCTTCAACTCGCCACCAAACTCGCGCAGTGCCGTAATCATGGTATGAAGCTGTTTTTTGACCTCATCAGGACTACAGCGCATCTTGTCCATAACACTGCGGCGCAAGATAGGAATATCGCCAGCGTCAAAGTCCATGCCATCAGGAGCAAGCCAGAAGCGGAACCCGTCAGGTAGCGATAACAGCACGGCTAGATTGCTGGCTGGCATCTTCCTGGATAACTCCTTGATGATCTCCGGCTTGTGCTTGCGGATGTAATTCACCGTCCTGGCGGGTATGTTTTCAGGCTTCACAGACAGCGAACCACCATCCAGTGAAATACTGATACCTCGTTGCGCAGCTTCTGTGAGAAATTCAGGCGCATTCATATCAGTAATCCTCCGGCAACACGGCGAACCGGTGGCAGGCCGCCTCCGAAGTCCGGCTCATCAGTCGTAACTTTTTCAGACTTTGCATTTTCTGGTGGAAGCGGCGGGTACGGTGGGTACAGCCCTTGTCCTGTATAGCTTTCAGCCGTCCCCGCTCCGGTTTTATTGGTGGAAGCGGTGTCAGGCTCCGTACCCGCCCGTACCCGCTCCGTTTTCTCTAGTGGGTACGCATCAAACCCTTGTGCCCCTTGCCCTGTACCCACCGTACCCACCGTACCCACCGTACCCGCTGCATTTTCACAACTTGAAAGAATGTCCGCCTTCACTGAAACGACGCGAACAGGTTTTCCTTCTACTTTGATTTGGGCTTTCAGTCGTTTGCTATCCGATAAATGCAATAATTTCTTACCCTTTAATGCTCTTCTCACAGTATCAGGCAACACACCTTTACAGGCTTCCTTGAATGCAGCATCAGTGAAATGGTAAATGTCATTGCGGAACCACCCCGCCCTATCTATCGGCTCGCGCTTGAAGTCGTCTCGCTCAAACCGGCTGACGCCATACGCCATGATAAATTCCCGGACATTCGCGATTCCACGATCCGCATCAGATACCGCAACTCCGTTTTCCTTCCATGAAGCAAACACGCTCTTGCAAGCCTCCAACACGTCACCCTGATTCCAAGGCAGGATTCCGCGCCTGATTGCCAACTCGCCAGCGTGTGCCACCAAACGAAACCGATCCCTCACTCGTCCTGATTCTGGCGTAGGCGCATCACCGATTGATTCAGCCGTCATCTCATCCCAGCCTTCCAGCAGATTCCCGCTCTCAATAAATGCAGGGCCAGCCAGTCCATAGACTTCTGCGCACCCTTGTTTCATTTCATCGGCTGATTCTCTGTCTGAAAACATAGCCTTGGCCGGAATATCAATCAGCCTGACCAACTGCCCGCCGCGTGCGTTCGGGATGAAGTCCGAAACTGGCAATTCACCATTGGACAATAACAGGATGCGCCATGTTCGCCGCTGCCTCATCCCTCCGGTTCTGTTCGCCCTCTGTTTCCCTGTGCCACTCATAAGCTGATAAATTATCCGCCCGAAGTCGCGCTCCTCACCTTCGCCAATTTCGTCAATAATAAGCGGCAGGTCATTGAAACTGGACGCCATGCCTTCCAGACCGTTCCTGGTCGCATTCCATCGCTGGATATAAGCATCAGCACCGCCAGCCAAAGCGGGATCGCTTGCATTACCCCAAACACTTGCACCCGCCTGAAGCATTGTCGTTTTACCTTGTGACGTTTGACCATAGAAGTGAAAACCGCCTGCCGCTGTTCCGGCTTTGAATCGCACTGGCGCAGCAAACGAGCAAGCAATAACGAACTTCACTATCAGCGATACATCGCCCATCAGGGTTTGCCAGTCGGACAGCGTGCCGCGTGAGGCGATACAACCCCCATTCTGATACTCGACCGCCTGATAAATAATGCGCTCGTTTTCTGGCTCGTTTATCGTCCTGTCAGGCAATACGAAAGCCTCACCATGCCAGCCAGTAGCAGGCGCAGCAGTGAGTCTTTTTTCAGGATTGAATGCAGCCAGATATTGCAGCAACTTCCTTTCCTTGCCGGGAATAATAGGCAGTCCGGAAGAAGCCAACTCTTGCGCTAATTCATTGCCGTTCGCATGAAACAACTGTGCCGGAATTGGCCTCTCATGCTCGCCGCTGTCGGCATCCTGCCAATGAACAAGCCTGCCCCAGTTTTCGCGTGAACCATCACGGCTTAATGCTGATACCCATACCGGTTTATGCGTTAACTTTTCCTGGCCTTTATCTTCATCTTCGATTGATACGCCGGAACGGGTGCATGAATATCCTTCTGGAGAAACTCCCACGGCTTTAAGCTGTAGCTCGATCTCCGCCTTCGTCGCATCCAGCAGCCTGCACCATTGTTCATCAGTACCGTCGGCTTGTAGCCATTCAACAACGTCACCCTTGGCAGGCAGTCCGGGCAGACAGACGATCTTCACAGATTTAGCACCTGCATCAGTCGCCAGCCTCGCCACCTGTTGCGCGTGTTTCTCGCCCGGTTCGTCATTGTCGGGGATGATGCAAACGTCACGGCCTTTTAATGGTGTGAAGTTGCTATGCCGTGCATTGCCAGCACCACTTATGCTTGTGGTATGGATACCCCGCAGGTGAGCCTTGGAGGCCGCCACAACAGCCTTTTCACCTTCATGGATACAGACAGTGCCGCCAGCTTTCAGAATGGCAGGCAGGCGATACAGCGGCCTTGGCCTGGGTGCATGTTTAAGGTTTGACATCCAGCCTTTACCATCAGGGCCGCGACCCCATTGCCGGATGCTCTTGCCGTCTGTCGTGTCCTTGCGGGTAACGTATATCACCGGGCGCTTGTCTGTGTCTGTATAGGTGAAACGACTTACACCATCCACGCCATCAGGCGGACTTGTACGGACTGGTAATGGTTTGGGCTTTGGTCTGTCCTGGGTGGTGTCCATTCCCAGATAGTCCGCCGACTCATCCAATGCCTGCTTAAAGTCGCACCCACGCACTGCCTGCCATAAGTCCAGAAGGTCGCCGCCCTTGCCTGTAGCAAAGTCCTGCCACACTCCGGCCTTATCGCCCGCAAGGTGAATGCCAAGGCTTTTACCGGGTGCGCCTGATACGTCCCCTGCTCGCCATTCGTTACCGTCAAGCTTGCCACTGGGTAGAAGGTATTCCGCTACCGCAAGAGGATGGTCAGCAAGGCGGGTTGCAATGTCCTTTGCTTCAATGTTACGCATGCGTCACCCCCAATGCCCGGAGGATCGCCATTGCTGTCTTGGGTGTGAGTAGCCCCCATAAAGCAAGAATGCAGACAGCACGCTTGCAGGTAGCTTTCAGGGCTGTATAATTGGCATCAGGTTTAATTGATAGCGGCTCCCTGATACGGGCCGCTTTTTTTGTGGTGGCATCCATATCACTCGGCTTCCCGGTCAATAATATGGGCCTCTAACCAAGCATCAAGATCTTCTATCAGATAACGAATTCGCCGCCCAATTTTCATATACCGTGGGCCGGGGGTTCTGTTATGGCGGATGCCGTTCATACGGTCTTGGCGAAGATAGCTACGGCTCATATTGATATAGATCGCGGCCTCAATTTCAGTCATCGCTCGTCTTGCTGCTTGTGTATTTTCTTTCATGTGTATTCACCTCATGTTTACCGCTGGTTTCGCGGTGGATATGAGGTATTACAACGGTGCTTTGAAGTCCTGTCCGTTTTCAGACAGCATAGGGGCTATGCTCTAACGGGGCTTTGTTTCCTGTACGGCAATATAAACCGAGTTCCTGCCAATCTTTGCCCGTCGCAAGCCCGTACTGGCTATACCGTTCCAGTCACTACCGTTTTCGATTGCCTTCTTGATCTCTGGCCAGATTGTGTCAGTGATTGATTTCAGGTCTTGCCCCCAATTATCCCAATACTTCTTGGTACTGATTTCTGCTATGACTCCCTCTTTCACCTTTTTGCGGGTTTCGGCGCGAAACTCTGCCGCCTGCTTACCGCCAGTTGAACCGTCTTGGCCGGTTTTTAGAGCCTTTGCGGCATTTTTGTAATTGATTATTTCCTCGTAATACATGTCCATTGCCAGCAGGTTTTTGTTGAAGGAAACTTTGGCTTCTTTACGTAGTTGAGACGCTGACATGCTTGGATTGTCATCATTCAATATATCTAGCCAATTCATTGCTGCGCTGATAAACACATTAAGGCTGTGTCTATATGGACTGTCATCACCCAATGTATTCGCGAAGTCCTTATATTTTGCCAGTGTTGCCAGTAATTCCGCCGGATTATCAGGAAAAGTAAATACTTCAGCCTCTTCCGATAGGCTCGTATCCATGCGTACCATTCTGCGGATGAAAGTTTCCTTGGTATCCAAGTGGGTACTTATAGTGCCAACGGAGTTCCTGTAGTGTGTTGTCAGCTTTTTCTTTAACTCATCCGGTTCAAGTGCGTCTAAATACTTTTCTAATTTTTCTTTAATATCCATGTTTCACACCCCACACACCTGAAATTAAGGCCAGGCGGAAGGGGGTGTGTTTCCCGTTCGGGTGGTTAATTATGCCACCCTATCCGCCCAGCCAGTCGGTCAGATCATGGCCTCTATGATCGCATCAGGCAACCCG
>VAOW01010348.1_pt1 | contig 18201 bp, 14 predicted proteins | sample 3393921 | NCBI WGS metagenome assembly VAOW01 (sample SAMN08290428, study PRJNA428436) | hydrothermal vent metagenome | isolation source: Deep-sea hydrothermal vent chimney | place: Indian Ocean: Southwest Indian Ridge | depth 2742 m m | reverse complement strand
ATTAACAGTCTATACAACTGTTGCTCAGACTGTAAGGACGTATATAAAGACAACGAAAAGAAGATGAAGTACGGTCAATTAATGACGTGAAAATCTATGTTGATACTAAAACAAGGGGTTGCAACCCCTTGTTTTAGTTCGTATGATTTAACTTTACGTAGTATTGAGAAAGATTCTTTCATTGGGCGGGAGATGGAATTTTTTGAGAAAACTCCAGAAAACTTATGTCTTCGTTTTTTTGCAACATTAAAGAAACTAAAAAAACAAAAAGCCATGAGTAAAAATATTTCAGTAAAAACAGCATCAGGAACCAAATTGTATAAAATTTCGGGAAGCGGCAGCCGGTATTATTGCTCTAAAATTAGCGGTTCCTTTTTTAGTTCATGGGTCAGCATTGGACAGGCGAGAAGTATGGAAGATGCGCTAAGCATCATAAAGTCGCATGCCCAGAGTAAATACGGACACATCTACGGCTTGAAATTAGGATAAGCAGGTTTTTATGAACGGGAAAACCCGGGAAAACCTGTCTGGTTTTTTATTTGCATAAACAAAATCAATATCAAACTATAAGTCATGAAAATTGAACCGGAAGTATTTCTATTGAGTACCGTCGTTGCACCCGCCTTTGTAAGCGGAAGGCTAATCTTAACATCTATCTCAAAACAAGAATTGGTTAGATACCTTAAAGCAGTCAGGCCGGGTTTTAACCTGTGCGGCCACCCGACAACAAACAATTTACTTAAAAAAATGATACCAGGGCTACCCGAACCAAACCGCGGTTTTTGGAATGGCGATGGGATAGGAATTGCCGTTCGTCCTAAAAACGGTGTGCGGGGCGCTGCTACCCGTGGCGACACATTCATCAACACTATTTCCGACATGGAATGGATTATGATAAAATTTCAGCAAAAAAAATCAGAAGTTTCATCTTTTTCCGTAAATTGCCAGAACTAATAATAAACTATATCATGGCAAACTATTTATTCGCCACTGTCGGTGGCTGGGATGTAACATTTAAAAACGAATACGTAATACCTGACAATGATTTATGCGGTACCAGAAGCGGACGAAAAATACCTGCATTTGCAAAATCAAGGGAGGGCGGAGAAGAAGTTTTCAAGAGCTTTGGTGAGTGGAAAGAAAAACTGGAATATCCGATTGTTGATCCGGTCATAGAATATTGTAAGCAGGGAGATCATAAGCTCGATAAAATTTTTCTTTTTGTTTCAAATCAAAAACCTCCTGATAATTCAGATACAATATTTTTTGGCAAAATATTAAAAGAACATTTTAAGAGTGTATTTAAGATTGATTGTAACATTAAAGAACTTACTGAAAACCCCGCTGATTTTGATAAACAATACGATGCAATCAACCACATATTTTCTGAAATAGAAAACGACATTAACCCGAAAAGGGACAACATATTCATATTCCCGCAAACGGGGTCGCCGGCCACCCGGAATGCGCTGCTGTTAAACTGCATCCTTTATTTCCCCAAAGCAACACAATTGGCAAAACCCAAAGGCGGAGGAGTAACCGAGCAGCATTTTCCGCAAAAATTCAGAAACCAGGTGCGGATAAAGTCGTTACCATCCACACTCAAAGAAACACTTGCCACCATTTCGGCCAGAAATTTATCCCATACCGATGGCAGCCATGTGATGATTTCGTTTCAAAAAAATTTGAATGAAAAGTTAGCTTCCCTACAAAAGAAAACATCGGAAACAGAATTTGAAAACCTGAAAAATAATTATGCTGATTTCAGCGATTATCTCAGGGGCCAAATGGAATACATCGCCGATTTAAGCGGGCAGACTGCCGGCCAAACCTTTTTTAATTATAATTTTGAACGGGAAATGGATACACTCGGAGAAATAATTCGTTCATTTCTCGGGAGCGGCCTGATTGATGATCTCAAAATAAAGAATGGAACCAATGAAAATCCGATTCAAGTCAACCTGGCCTGTTGGAATTGCAACAATAAAAAGGTTGCTGTTCCGGGAGGTTCCAATGGGGTGAATGCTTTTTATACCATCATAAAGAATTTTATACGAAATTTATATAAACATTCCTCGTATGTTACTAATAAAGTGTCAGGTTCTCCGGTTTATAATATTAATATTCGGTTAGATGACAGCCATTTGAAAGACTATTATCAGGTTATAATTTACGATGACAATGAATATGATGCAGAAAAAATAGACGAAATAATTAATGGCAACGGAAATAAGGGGATTAAACATTGTATTGATGATAGGTTACTGGACGATGAGGGAGTTGTTCGAGATTACGGCTGGGGGATACTGGAAATGAAAATAGCTGCCTGTTACCTGATCGGCCTGCCTCTGATGTATTTTGACGAACTGCCTAATGCTGATAATAAAATTGACCTGTCGAAAAAAGAAATCAAAAAAATCTTTCCCAAGCCACTTGAAGTAACGAATTATAAAAAACATTTGGCTTATGCGTTTTATCTGTTGAAACCGGTTACCTTTTTGGTGATTTCCGATGAAAAGCCGGAAAATGAAACTAAACTCCAAGATGCGGGCATCTATTTTGATACCGATAAAAAGCCGGAAACCGGTTTAAATACGCGGGCAAAATTTATCATTAACAAAAACAACCCTGACCGGGGTTCGGGGTTACTCAAAAAGAACAACATCAGACAGGTAAACTTTTACCATGGAGACATTACAGAGCTCCTCCAAGAAAAAAATCGCAATCAAATTATCAAGAAATGGCAACAAGAAATGTTTTTGGAGGAGGAGTCTTTTTCTGATTTTACAAAAATAGATTTAGGATCGGCGTTAGACGATGACACGAAAAAACGTTTAGAAAAAGGAAAACCGATTGTTATTGATTCACACGGAAATGCGCACCAGGACTTGTGTTTTGATAAATTAAAAGGGCGGTATTTCTACTATTCAACACTATGTAACAAGGACAAGCAGGATATACCTTTGGGGGAAATCGAAGAACTGAAGTGGGAAGAAATCGAGGCCGTTTTTACCCGGGTTGCCATATTGGACGAACGTATTCAGGAAGCTGTAAACAAAGCACAAAATTATATTCATCGGTTATCGAAAAGGGATTTGCTTGAGCTGAGGGGCATTTTTGTACCCTGTTTTAATGGGGACAAAGGGTTTGATTTGAAAAGTCTGGTTTTTGGGAATAAGGTGGGATGCGAAAATATAAAATTTCTGGAAGGCTTTATTAAAGACCTCCTGAAAAATTATCATTATGTGGTTTTACACTTTTCCGTTTTGGAAAAAATGGCCGAGATACAAAAGATGGAATTGTTGGATTATTATAATTCTCTTTTTGATACAATTCAAAACCCGGTCCATTACCTCATCCTTACTTCCGGAAAAGGTACGCCATCAACCCTGCCCGGAGGGTCTTATTTTATAAATTTCACCTCTCTCGAAAGGGCTGTTAATCATTTATCAAAGGTTGAGTTGGTTCAACATTTAAATGCATTAAGAATTCACCACCAATAAAATAGGTTATGAAAAAAAAAGCAATAATAGTGTTCACAAATAACAACAGTTTAGTCCAAATTGGGATTGAGCAGGTTATTCCATCTTTCCCGGTAAAAATAATAGTTAACGAGAATTTGTCACTTTTCTTGTTTAGTGATCGTGATGAAAAACCAGACTTGCAATTTATCAAGGAACAATTTGATGAGGTTTATCTCATTTTTCATAAAGACGGGAGTACGGACAATGACTCTGTTAAAAACCTTTTTAAGAATAAGCTAAAGAATTATAAGACTATTAGCCACATAAAAGGTTCAGGCAATTTTTATGACAGGCAGCTTAGGACGATACTGGAAAGTGTTGTTGTTAATGAGGATGTACGCAGCCCGTGGACAATTCAGAAAAGTCAACCAGTAGAGGAGGAATTTTTACTGGAACCTTTCATGAATAATGGTTTGGAGATAAAACTTAAACTACTCACAAAATTATTGGCCGGTGATTTTGTTTTGGATGGTGCAGAAAATTTATCCCTTAAAGAAAATACTTTTGATTTAAAGGCTTTTAAAAAGTCGTATAATCTTAAGGAAATCAATTGGAAATCTTTTAAAGTACTTCGTGATAAACTTTTAGTAAATATGTGATTATGACGGTTTTATATCTTGACACAACAGAGAACACAATAATTTTATCGCTTCCGGAAACAGAATTCTGTCAGGTGAATGCTGATTTCGATGCTTTTTGCAATAATTTGGTATGCAACGAAGAGGATATCATCCTTATCAATGCCGAAATGATCAAAGGTGATACGGCAAGGTACTCCGAATTCAGTGGTATCCTGTTATTAAAATGGCTTCGGATACATAAGAGGCTAACGAATAAAATCATTGTTTATGGTTTACTCCCTTTAAAATCTATTATTGAATTGCACCCCGAGCACATTATTTTAATGGCTAGGGGAACATCTTATATCCAATTTCCCTTTTCAGAAAATGAATTAACGCAAACTATCCATACCACAGAGCAAATTGAGAAAGAAAAATTAGTTGAATACTACAAGCCTTTTGTAAAAGCCGATTTTAATATCGAACAAATCGGGCATAGCTTTGCCAATGAATTCGGCTTGCATTTGATGCAAATAATACACGACCATATTGCTGATAGAAATTTAACATCATATGTTAAATTTACTTACAGCACCCTTGATTTTGATAAAGCATTCTTTTTGTATTCTCGATCCGGAAGTCCTAATATTTTGGAGCAGATCGGCACAACGAAGGATGATTTAAAAAAAATTATCAGGGAACAAGAATCAAAAATTTTATACATAGATGATCAGGCTACTCTCGGTTGGGATTATTTATTATGCGATATGATTTTTGGTAGTGAAACTAACCCTGGTTTTGTTGTATTGGCCAATGAAAATCAGTTTGTGGAAGGGAATGTTTTTTGGACAATTAACAGAGAAAAGCCAGGATGTGTTTTGCTGGATTTAAGGTTAAAAGGTGATATTGAAAAGGATTTGCCAATTGAGGAAATTTCCGGTTATCGTCTTTTGCTGGCAATTAAAAAGAAATTTCCAGCCCTGCCGGTAATTTTTGTTTCAGCCACCAATAAAGCAGATAATTTTAGAGCACTTACTGAAGCCCGGGCAGATGACTTATGGACAAAACCCAGGATTGAGTTTATCCATAGCAATTCATATTTTTATGATTCCTATTTAAAACTGCTTCAGCTTGTTTACAAGGCATTAACTAAGTTTAAGACGCCATTGGGGAAAACCATTTTTAAACTTAATTTTCAGGAATCACATTCGACGTCAATTAACTTTAATGATGCATTTTTTACCAAATCTAAATTTATTTTTGATACCAACTATTTTATCTGTAGTAATAATCGTTATGAAAGTTATTATAACCGGTTATATTATTTTATATTACTTTGTGAGACGATTAAACAGGCAGGAAAAGAAAACAGGATTATCATTAGTCAGGATGTTTTGATGGAATTGTTTATTTTATCACGTAAGGAATTTCCCCAGACATTGGATATTCGATACAGTTCCAAATATGCATTAGATTTGATATTCCGCATTGCAAATACCTCTGATGTCATTGAGACCAATTATGTCCGTGAGCGTATCTTGAAGAACGCCAGTATCACCTATGAGATATCAGAAAAAAGATCTAAATTTATATTGTCAAAACAAAAAACTGAATTTGTTGATATTTTCACAAACAGAAGAGAGGCTGAAGAAAATAAAAGGATTTTAGAGGAAAGAGACAACCAAGGCATCTTACACGCTGATGACACCTTGAAATTATTGGCAAATCATTATTTTATAAGAGAACCGGAGGATGGAATAAACAATTTTTATTTCATTAGCGATGACTTAATATGTAATTACAATGTGTATAGTTTTATAAGAAAAACGAATAGAATTAGATTTAAGAATATTAATTACAGAATTACAATTTCTGAAACGGATAGGAAATTGACACGTGCCGAATTCAGTTATACAAAAGGAGCAACTACAAGGAATATATTTATCTATAGGGGTACAAAATTCATAGATGAGTTTAAGAAAAAGATAGAGTAAAAGGAGGTCAGTATTTGCATTCTGACCAGTTTTTTAACACCTAATAATAATATTTTAACCTGTTAGATCTAAAATGGCTCATAATAAGTTGGTTGGTATATTAAATCACTGGCATTTATCCTATCTTGACCAGTTAAATTTTCAGATTAACAATTTGAGTTATAATAAGATGCCCATAAGTTCTCAACTTATCATTGTTTCTGATAATATTTCGGGGCAACGATTTTCTCTTTCTTCAGGCATAACACTGGTAACCGACTTCCGTCTTGCAGGGTTTAGGCAGCCTTTTGTAATATTATCCTTTTTGAACAGGCAACAGCTTTATAAATTCGACAAATTCAGCATATTAAACGACTTTACTATTTATGTCCGGCAACTGCCACTGAATATAAATTCATTTAATAAATTTATTGCACAGGTTAAAGAAGTCCCGTCAGGGTTCGATTCAAATCTAAACCCAGGAGCAATTTTTCAACGTCGTTTTCTTGAACTTTTTTCAACCTTTATGCATGGTAAATCATTTGATTTTATCAGCAAAATTACCGGCCCGCTCAGGGCAGCCTGTATTATTGCCCAATTTTATCCTGAAAAGGAATTTCTTGTGTGGAATATGTTAGAAAAAGCTAATCAACACTTATCGAATGAAGTGTCCGTTCAAAGACTTTTTTTTATTACCGGCCCCGGTTCTCTAATGAAATCAGGTGCAGGCAACCAAAGGTTGATAGATTTTGTAACTTTGCTCAGGAAGCTTACCGGAATAACCCCTGGGGAAATGAATATTCAGGAATTGATTGATTTGACCGACAGGTTGAATAAAGTTTTTTATCAAATAACAGAAAAATATGGATAAAATGCATGCGGTTTTTTTTATTGACGACGAATATGATGACTTTTTGAATTTATTTACTGATTTGGCAAATCAAAAATCAATTCAAATATTTCCTTTTTATTCCATAGAAGAAGGGGTAGATGCTCTACATGAGTCTGGAGGTTGCGATGGTATCATTCTGGATCTTGGTTTTCCTGAGGGAAAAATGCAGGGGGTGGAAGGATTGAAAATCATTCAACAGGAATATCCCGGATTACCGGTCATTATTCTTACTGCCAGCTACAACAGCGTTGATATTCAAATTGCGGTGGAATGTATAAAGGCTGGTGCTCTGCATTATATCGGTAAAGACCACCTGAACCCGGTTGCCCTTATTGAGCAAATGAGCATGGCCTGTAAAACGTTCCTAAACCAAAGAATAGATATTCAAAAGTTGAATTTTAATAGAGAGCAGAAGGAGTTTTCAGACATTCAGACATTTAATACTGATACCTGCCAAAGTTTCGCCTTTAAATTGGAACATGTATCGGAACCAACTCCATCTGAATTAATAAATTATCAGGAAGAGGCAATTTCCTGGCATAAGACCTTTTTTCAGATAATTTCATTCTCTTATCTACAGAATGCTAATGTTGAACTAATCTATAAAAAGACTGAGAGTGATAATTTAATTCAGGTTTACCTTATCTTTACCGTACAGGGAAATGACACCCATACCCGTGATAATATTACGCATCTATACAATGATGTTGTTTCCTTATTCATACCGTCAAAAAGTGAAAACAATCAAATCTACTTTTTTTCCCGGTTAACCTCTGAAGAAATCAGCAAACTTAAGGCCGCAAGTCTTTTCTTTCAAAATAAAACAAGTTTTGAACAACAATTTGTTTCATTTAACCTTCCTGCTAAGATGGGATTTAACACATCTGGTAATAATAATCCTTCATTGGAAATACCAATTATCAATTACCCTGATACTGACGAGATAAATAGTTTTTTACAACTATTCTCTATGTTGGAAATCAACGGAGAACTCAGCATTTTATTTCAACCACAACTTTTGGAGTATGAAGAAAAAAAGTTACTGGGATTTATCCTACAGAAAAAGATTGCGGCCAAAACCGATAATTCATCGAACTCCGAGTATGCCGTAAAGAATGCCCGGCTATTATACGAAAATCATCTGTCATTATTTAAATGCAATATGGTGCTGCGCTCACGGGATAAAGCTTTAACGCAACATAATAAATTCAGAATCAGCATTTCAAGCTCCTTTGATAAAAGCCCTTACAGCAACTATGATAAGACTAAAACAACAAAGAGTGCTATTAAATTCAACTATTATTGCCCGTCTGATGCCATGGCTTCTTTCCGGTTGCCCTTTCCTGAGGCAGGAGGTATTCCGGGGATCCAGAGTTTAAATATTAATACTGTTCGTTTGCCGGAAATCTTTACAGTTGGAGGGATAAAACTGGGTGTAAAAAACAGGTTAGGTGAGATCATTCCAATAAATGTCTCCCCGGATGATTTAAGACAACATATCTATGTGATGGGACAGACAGGTACAGGTAAATCAACTTTATTGAAATCAATTATCAATTCCCTTGTTCAGCTTAAGAGCGGATTTTTTTTATTAGATCCTCATGGAGATCTGGCAAGAGGGGTGCAAGATTTAATTAAAGGTATTCCGGAGGCAGAATCAAAATTAATATTTCTTAATCCTTCTGATCCTAAAAGCGATGTTAAATTAAATTTTTTGGAATATGATCTGAGGTTTCCTGAACAAAAATCACTTGTCGTAAATGAGCTTTTTAAAGTTTTTGAAGGTTTATATGACATGAGATCTGCAGGAGGCCCGATGTTTGAACAATTTTTTAAGTATGGCATGTTAGCGCTTTTAGCGGAAGAAACTGTGGAAAAAAGGGGGTTTCCAACCTTTGACGAGTTTCATAATTTCTATTTTAATACTAATTTCAGGAATCAAATATTAGAAAACATTAAGGATGGAACCATTAAACAGTTTTTTGAAAATGCGAAAAAAATGAGTGGGGAACAGTCATTTGAGAATTTTGCTCCTTACATAACAAGTAAACTTAACCGTATTGCTGATGATTTTTATTTATCAAGGTTTGTGAACACAAAAGAAAGTAATTTAAATCTCAGAGAGCTTATCGATGAAGGTAAGATTTTAATCGTAAATCTGGATAAAGGAAAACTTGGAAGTGAAAATGTAACTCTTTTCGGGCAACTTCTTGTAAACAAACTAAATCTTGCAGCGATGAGTCGTAGTGAACTTCCAAAGTCAGAAAGAAATGATTTCTATGTGATTATTGATGAATTTCAGAATTTTTCAAGAGGGGATATTGGCGGCTCATTATCAGAGCTAAGAAAGTATGGGATAATCATGATTTTGGCAAACCAGTCGATATGGCAATTGGAGAGTGGTATTGCGGATTCAGTACTGGGGAACGTAGGAAACCTGATTTTTTTCCGACCCGGAGTAAGAGATTATGAACTTTTAAAATATTACCTCGAACCTGAATTTAAACGAGAAGATGTGCTGAAATTGGGTAATTTTAATTGTATCGCCCGGTTGATGGCCAGAAACATTCCTATGGAACCTTTTATTTTTCAGACGGAACCAACCGGATAAATTTATAATGAAATGACTATCTCTTCGAAATATTAGCTGTTTTTTGTGTTCGTGGTATTGAATTGAATCGAGAGATTTGAACACGATCATTATTAATGGATAACTACATTGATGAGAGAGCTTATGATGAGGCTTAAAACAAGAAATATAACAAATAATGCTAAAATTATTCTGCTGATTATGATTAAGCCGTAATATAGAAAACCAATGAATACTCTGGCACTATAATACAGAATAACCAAAAGAAAGATTAATAAAATTATGGTAGTCATTATCTCCTGTTTTAGGGTGAGTAATTTAACGTTATCCGGTTAATTGATTGAAAGGAAGATTTTACCCCCCCTAACTCTTCAGTACATCTATATTTTCCTTTGAATTGTTTTCTAAAATAGGGATCAAAAGGGATGAGTTTTGGAAAGTAGCCTGTAGCGGTATAAGGCTGTTTGTTATCCTTTAAATATTCATTTACCTGATTCAGCTCTATGTTTGCTTTTAAGGCTGCTGAAAAGTTGAAAAATGTTGATGAAGTAAATGAGGTAATATGGGTAGGTTTTTCAACTAATCCTGCATATGAAAGGTTTACCAGTATTTTATAGCATTTCTTTTGATATATTTTTAAAGCTTTCAATGATATTTCAAATGATTCATTTAAAAGAATAGCTGAAAAGGGGTTCATTCTTCCGTTGAAGGGAGCATACTCGTTGTAATTGCTAATCCCAAAAACAGCTTTTTGCCGTTCCGGATGTTGTGAGAGCCAAAGTAATTTTTCATAGATGGTTTCATCATTTGTTAAAACTGCCCCGCCTTCACCTCCAAAGAAGGTTTTACCGGGCGAGAAACTCAAAACGATGGCATCAGCATAATAACCCGCAGGTTTCCCGTTATGGTATGCACCCAAACTTTGGGCTGAATCAGAAATGTATTTTAGGTTATTTATTGAACAAAAGTTTTTAATTGTCCTGGAATCTATTGCGTTCCCATTGTAGTCAACCGACATAACGGCTTTTGTTTTTGGGCTTATAGCCAAAGACAAATCATTAACATCAAGATTTAGTGAAGCCGAATCAACAGCTGTGAAATGCAACTTGTTTTTACATAAAAGAAATGGAGCGATTGATCCACCCCAGTTTACCGGAGAGGTTATGATTTCAGAATTCTGTAAGCCCAGTGCAACGTTAAGGGTGAGTAAAGCCGTTGTTGCATTGCAAAATGTTACTGCAAATTTTTTATGGTAAAAACCGCGCAATTTTTTTTCAAGGAGAAAAGTCGAACCTGCACCTGAAAGATGCTGGCGTTGCATATCAGGGTGTTCAAAGCATTTTTTTATGAACGTACTTAGTGCTGTCATCGCTTTATTTGTTTTCATTATTAAATATTTACGTAAGGTTCCATCGCTGCAATTTGTTCACTTAGTTTATTATGGTCAATCTTATAATCCTCAGTTAATATTTCGAGAATATAATCAGGATATGGGAAGTCTGATAACGGGCAATTTTTTGAATCGTCCCACCAAGGTAAGAAACTATTACTTTTGCAATATAATAAGGCGTAATAATCACTAAGTACTGATGCTATTTTGTTATTATTTGGGATAATGTCATGGGATGCAAACTCAATATGATCAATTCCTAATTCACCGGATAGTATTGCCTGTGAGGCAATTAAAGATTCTCTGATTTCTCGTGGTGCAGCCCCCGCCTGATAAAATCGCTTGGCTGCTTCTATAAGTTGTTGATTTTCCATTGAAACAGAAAGTTCACTATTCAACTCTTCGGCAATACTGTAAACAATAGCAGTATAATCAGACCCCAATGGCATAAGTACCGGCAAGATGGTCCAGCGTTGGCGCATAGCTTCCGAAATTGCATTTGGCCGGTTTGATGTCCCGACCATACAAACTTTACCTGACAGTGAAGTATCGGCCAAAAAAGATTGAAGTTGACCCATAATATTCTGAGTTACGCCTGAGTCATTGGTTTGCTTGCTCCTGTCCATAGGAAGCTGCATTTCAATTTCATCAATCAGTCCGAGACCGCCCAATTCACGCAACAGGTTCAATTGCAAACGACATTTTCTTTCACTTTCGCCAACCCACATGGTACGACTATTCTCCAAAGTAAATGTTGGGACATTTGCCCTGGCTGCAGCAATAAGGGTAAGTACTGTTTTTCCACTGCTTGGAGAACCACATAATATGATATTGCGGGGAATATTTTTATCTCCTGTCTTTAACCCGTTTGCAATACGCATTAAAATTTCCATGGGCTTTTTAATGGTGCGCCCTGCTATTTTCATTCCTTTCACGCGGTTGTGGTCAATAGCTTGCAAAGTACCTTCACTTAATGAAATAATGTCTGCCTGCTTTTTGCTGAACACATCTTTTGCAGTAATAGGAACCCCCGTTTTTTCAGTAGTTAAGAAAATTGATTCTAATGAACGATTTGGTGTGCCGCTACTGAGGTTTGAAATGGTGTCATCTTTAAGTTCTTTTTCCAATCTCACATTAGGATAATGGATACGCAGTGCATTAATAAAATTTATCTTATCCGCTGCGCATGGCTGTGAAAGGGTAACCAGGGGGATGTTTTGGTATATCAGGTTTTCCATTAAACCCTGCCTGGATTCGGAAAGGATGGTGTAATTTTGACTTTTGCGGAAGCCCAGCGAATTACTAAGTCTAAAGGCTAATTCTATGGCTACAATTTGCTCCTGCGTATGTGTGCCGTGTGTGAGCTGAGGTAACAAATCTTCGCTGAACTCAATTATAACAAGAAAACGAAGCGGTACGCCATCACGCAGGGTAAGTTGGGTTGCCTGCTGTCCAAGACGTAGCAATGCCCGTAGGATGTTAACAAACTCGGTTTCATCACCGACTGCTTTGTTCCCGGTGTTATTTTTAATTCCAAGGTCTGAAAGAGTCCTAATAACATTGTTACTTTCATTTTTGTTCAGATCACTTAAATCATAGGTTACTCCTGATGACATTGAATACTGAACCATAACCAGATTATGGTTAATCAGAGCCTGCGTCCGAAGCAACTCAATAAGCGGTTGAATCTGCTTGTCTTGGTTCAATTCCAGATCATAAAGGCTGCGGCCCTGCACGATAATGCATGATTTCCCTTCGGTATAAGGTTGCAAGATTTTTTTAATTGTATTTGACATAATTTTGGCTTTTTAATTGTGTTGTTTTTGTTTATTGTTGATATTTAGTCGAATCAATCGTTCAAGTTCTTTCTGTTTACGTTTTTGTTCTCTGTCCATCTGTTGTACTAATTTGGAGTAGGACATTTGTGGAATTCCGCCTGTCGGTTTTGTATTTTCACTTCCTATTTTAATCCCCATTTTCTTTAATTCATCATTAAAGTTGGAAATTATTCTGGTGCATGAACCATCGGCAACGCCTATGGTTTCAGTATTTACATTAACATTATTTGTTTTTGCATCCAAGCCGATTTCAGAATTTAGATGCTGGCCAATACCGTTGGTAGCAATAACCTCCAATTTCCCTTGTACCTTTTTAAATTCAATATCTTTAAACCCTACATTAAAACTTGCGTTTGCACAGGCTTTGGCAAGGTTATTGACGAAAACTTTCGTATGTTCAACTTCCAGTATTTGCATGACCGTTTTCATTTCGTTGTTTAGTGCCTTCATGTTCCCGGCTCTAATTACAGCCATGACATTGGCTTTAATGAAATTGGGCTGTACAATTTTATAATCCATTTTACCTAAAACAGAAAACCATGCCGCTTTTCTTGCAGTGAGCGGAGAAACTCCGCTTGATTCCATATCTTTTAAATTTATGGGAAAACCTGCCTGAAAAGAAGTCCGCAATAAATTGGGACTTTGTACGGTTGTTTTTGATGATACGAATTTGGTTGCCGTACTTTTGGCATTTATCGTTGTCAAAATATCCTCCGGAACTAAAGGTAGCATATCGGATAATACAAGATTTAATGCTTGGTTGCGGTTCATGTCATTAAGCTTGGACATTAAGGCATGAACTTCTTCCACAGGATTGACTTCGTCAATCCTGTTAATATTCGTACGGTGGGTTATTTCGCTCATATCATTAGGTATTAATTGTTTATAAATATTTGTCGTCTCGGTTTGTGTTATCATCCAAAAATGATTCGTAATCAGAAGGCGTTTCATCGTCTGGATTAGTTTCATTATGTGGTGTATGGGGTTGCTGTTCCTCGTTATTAGCCACATTATGTTGTATTGTATTATGGGATGGGTTATTGACCTTGCTTAATTCGTCATAAGCCGCTCTAATCAAATCGCCTCTTTCTGTAAAATATTGTTTCTCAATAACCGGACGTCCTTGTTCGTCAGTATGATATGACAGGACTGCATTTTCAAAAATTCTATTGTTAATGACCCAGATCGTGGCGTTGTCCAACAAAAACAGCAGATTTGCAGCAGTTTTCGGATAAGACACTTCAAATTTCTTAAAGTCATAAACAAGTTCTCTGGCAGTACTAGACAACGCATCATTTCGTAGTTTAAACTCCGCCTTTAAAACTTGCATTGCCTTTTCAGCAGTTGCCAGCTGTTCCATTTTAATTGTAATCGTCTTTTTTGCCTGTTTTGCATTCTCGGCAACCGCAAAAGAGTTGCTCATCAAAACCAGTACTGCATTAATAATGACATCAATGAGAATAGCAAAAATATTAAGAGCCATGACAATCGGTGTATACGAGCTTTGGAATCCCTCAAACAGATTCATCGCGGGAATAAATAAAATAAATAAGAAGCTTGCAAATTTCAGAAAATAAAATACCCAAATATTGTTCTCCCGAAAGCTGTTTGCAATTGTGTTTATATAAATGGATGCCTTAATAATTAATAGTGCTAATGTTATGGCCACAAATAAAACAATCAGTGTCGGGACAGGACCGTAAAAGCTATCTAAAAAAAATTTTAAACCCTTGATTGCCAATAAGCTGGTAATCACCATGACAACTGCAAGAAGCCAGTTCAAGCGTTTATGATTCTGTTGCCGTACGATACTTTGGCTATTGTAATCTTCGGAGTTGTCAGCATAAAATCGGCTATTCTGTTCTGTAACAGCCTGATAATTCCTGTAAATGCCATCGGCATTTAGTAAAGTAGTTCTAAGGGAGTCCCATTTTCGGTTCACGTCCCCAATTAAAGCTGTTAATTTTTGGGTCATTTTCTTTTCTTGTTTTCTTTCAAGAAATGCTTTGAATAATGTTGTAATTGGTTTCATGTTATTGATTTTTTGGTTTATAGACGCTAAGTGATTCCTTAATTGCTCTTTCATCGAGATTGTCAATCTCCAGCGCTTTACCTGCAAGAATATCTTTTGCTGATCCGCCATGATTCACTTCAATAAGCCTTATATCTTTGGGTATTTGGTTCAAGGACTGATGGGGATCAGATTTGGGCACGTCCTGAACTCCGTCTGATATAAGCAAAATGCTTCTAAAGTGAGTTGAGTCGTGCGGAACGGTGGAAAAGGCTCTTAAGGCCGTGTTCAATGAACCAATGATGTCACTGTAATCCTGACCTGGTTTTTTGGGGGCATAACCCGTGTGTATCATGCTTTCACAAACTTGGAGAAAGCTGTTTTTTTGATTTTTAAAGGCATCCAATTCTTGTCTTATTTCCGTTGCATTATGCGCTGAATCGATTTTGAATTTTTTAAGGCGGTTTTTAAATTCCCCAAGTGTTTCGCCTGCGCGTCTCATTGGTGTTAACAAGGCTCTTAAAATTTTGGGAATTTGGAGGTGTAATACATCATTATTATATGCGTTTCTCGAAATAAAGGTAAGCCAGATATCTCCTGATCCGTTATCTTCAATTGAGTCAATAAGTGCGTTTATGAATTTAACTGAAATCCGCGGTACACTATAGGTGCTTCTTCCGCTTCCACTTGGATCAAAGATGACAAAAACTGCATTGTAACTCTCCGGTATTACCACCTTTGGCGTTGCGATGATTCCAATTTTTTCGACAAAGGTTTTAAATCCCGGGTTTGTACTTGTTAAAAAATAACCCAATCCAACGATGGAAACGAGGGTGATTGCGATGATAAAGATTGTCTTATTCATGATCTTTGGTTATTAAATTTCTCACAATAGTAAACACGATGGAGTTTTCTCCGGTTTTCCCGCCCTGAAAAAAGATATTTTCATGATACCCGGTTTTATTAAATTTCCTGTTTAAAAATTCTTTTTTGTCCATCTTTATATTTTTTCAGTTTTAATTTTCGTCAAATATCCAAGAGGAGTGGTTTTCTCAGGTTTTCTAATGCTATTCTCATTTATATTGAAACCATGAAGTTTAGAATAAACTACTCACTGAAAAAACACCAATATTAGTTTCAACAAAGCAATACAGTGCTTTATATTCATCTTGAGAGTCTGACTCATAATTCTGTTTTGATTAAATCGAATGTCAAAGGTGACTCAATTAGAGTTTTCACGGGTTTTCTGAATAACTTAGCCGATGAACATTTGTATTTGTTGTGTTAAAACAAAAATACCTCATCAAAAGTTATTTGATGAGGCAAAATCAACCGGAAAGGTCTATCAATATTTAATCGTTTTTTAATCTAAATTAAAAAGAAAACTACAATCAATATTGTTTTTTGAAAACCAGCTTTTTTCTTCCGGCAATAATCCTTTATCAGGAAATTCACTCAGTTCTATACACAGAGTGCTTTTAAAATTTTTTATACCCTGATTAAAAACTTTCCATTTATTTTCGACTAAAGTCGAATCAAGGTTTTGTTCTATATCATCCCACCAGTTTTTCCGAAGTATTGAGTAAGCATCAATAGATTTGTGTTTTATTTCTGTATCGGTTCCTTCACCTAATAGTTTTGCAGGGTGTATTTCCTGCAAATTTTTCCCCGTTTTTACCAAAATACAGTATAAACCAATGTAAACCCTGCGAATTATTAGAATATTTTTCAAATTATTTTTCAAAGTAATACCCTGCTCCTTAATGCTGTTGATGCTTCTGACGTCATCCTCGTTTATAGCATTTATATAATAATTAAATAATTCAGTTGCTTTTTCTGTAACCCCAAACTCAAATGAATTCCAATCGGAAACCCTGTGCAAAATATATTCGGGTTGCAGCTTAACCCAGTTGCTTCCTGTTGGTTGTGAGGATATTAATTCTAATATTAAATCACATTTCTGCCTGATCGTATCCGCCATCATCTCCCATTGTGCTTTTCCTTCTAATTCCAAATGCTGTTTTTTGAACAGATGAATTTCTAAGCCAAGCGCATTGCGAATGTTGTTGACATTACGGTCATGCAATGAAGTTAAACTAAATAGTGCAATAAAACGTTTTTTTGCAGCATAATCCAATACTTCATATCCCTGTAATTGCCAATACCTTTTTTTTGAGAAGTCTTTGAATAATCGCCAGTCGGCTATAATGCCTATTATTGCGTTCGTTTCGTCTTTATTTAATTCTGCTATAACATCTTCGGCCTTTTCTTTTACAATAACTTCTTTAAAATAGTCCTTCAGGTTCTCCTGTATCGTCTTTCTGAAACCGGGATCATCTTCTAACACAATAATTTTATGTTTTTTCTCAGGTGATGTATCGGATACCTTTTCTCCCCTTAATTCCTGCCCGCATTTAAGAATAAGAGCTTCTTTTACTTTACCAAAATTAGTGGAATTATTCAGGTTTTTTAATAGCCTGGATTTAAAAGCATTCCAAGACAAAGTTGAAAACTGTTGGCTGTTAAGGTATTCGGACGTTTCATTCAAAACAGTTTCTGTTTCCTGTTTCTTTTTATCAAATTTCAGGTCATGTGTCAGCTTATCTATTATAAATCCTTTTTGGTCAAGTAACATTTCATTCATGTCTGTTAAAACTGCAGTTGAAAGCGGGTATTGGTTCAGGGTAGTAATGGAGTCTTCTATTTTCCGGTTCATATTTTCATCTATTTGTAAAAAGGCAGTTCCCCTGCCAAAAAGAATCTTAAATTTGATTTGGGTCTCAGCCAGTTTCTCAAAGTAGCTCAGTCCCAGGATGGATGTAATAATTAACGGACAAAGAAGTTTATATTTTCTTCGTAATTCTAGAGCAATCTCGAATCCATAAAAATCCGTAAGCCTCTTTCCGTTCCATTCCAGCTCCGCAAGGATCACTATCGCTTTTATGTTATCTTTTTTCTTCAAAATTTTATTAAAATCGCTTTCTTCCAAGATGGTGTCTCGTTGTGTAACTCCAAAAACAGATTCAAAACCTTTATTAATAAGATAGAAGACTTGGTGTAACATTTGATTTGATTTGGTTTTTTATTTTTCGAAACTTTAAAGATACAAAAACAATGGCTCTATGTTGATTTGTGTGGGTAAAAGATGCTTTTATAAATTTGAGATGTGAATAGTGAACAGATATTTAGTATAACAATAGAGTTTCAATCGCCGTGGCAAATTACGAGGCTGATTTTAAAAAGAAAAGCTTTTTTAAAACTTTCCCTGCCTTTTATAAGGATACCTATAATCAAGTCTTGAAGGAACTGAAGCTACCTAAAGATGTTACCAGAAAACAAATATGCATCGTTTTCGGAAAATAGTGATGTAGTACTTTCGGAAAATAGCGATGTATGATTCCGAGTCAAAATTACATTAATTTT
>VAOW01040258.1_pt1 | contig 18234 bp, 15 predicted proteins | sample 3393921 | NCBI WGS metagenome assembly VAOW01 (sample SAMN08290428, study PRJNA428436) | hydrothermal vent metagenome | isolation source: Deep-sea hydrothermal vent chimney | place: Indian Ocean: Southwest Indian Ridge | depth 2742 m m | reverse complement strand
TGTTCTTTAAGGTAATGAATCGACGCATTGAGTGAGGGGCCACTGCCAACGATAAAGGCACAGAAGAACGGTTTAATCTTTTTCCCGGTAAAGAATTTATGGTGCTTTTTGATATTTCTGGCAGCGAAATAGAAGCCGGTACGTTGGTCTTCATACCAGCCAGCATCAAGCTGTTGCCGCTGAATGTTATCGGCCTGTGATTCCTGCTGAATCATTGTGTTAATCGCGGGTGAACTATCGAAATGATTAAACCGATAGAACAGACTGCTTACCGGCGTAAGTCGATTTTCCATATAGGCCTGGTGATTCGCGATTGCCTGTTCCGGGCTGGTAGCAATCACCAGATTCATCCCTTTGTTATTAAATTCAAAATACTTAAAAATCAGCGCCCAGTGGGTGGTAAAAAGAGACGTATAGAAGAGGTCAAGGTGTGGTTCATAGATGAGCATATAGCTGATTTTCTTCTGCCTGATCAGCTCTGTCAGGTGAAAGCCCAGGCCAATACCATAAACTCTAACCATGGGCAGGTAGTCGGTGGAATAGCTTTCTAAGGGTGTGAGATGGGTTGACGACAGTTCCATCTGTCTGAAAATACCTGTGTGATACAAAGTATTCAGCATTTTATTCTGGATAGGGTTGTCCTGTTGCCATGGCAATGCTGCTTCACCAAAAAAACTGGGGCTCAAATAAGCATTGCAGGAAAAATGGTCAATACTGTACTGGATGGGGGACATAATAGCCTGCATTGTTGTCGTCGCATAGACTGGAGTATGACTCGGCATGTACAGAATATTAGGGCTGCCATCGAGATTAGCGCAGAGGCGGTAATCCTGGCACTGGTGTTTACTTATAATCCGGAACAGGGCGGGCTGGTATTGTTTGAAATAGGCCAGATTCTGTTCGAATAGATCGTTGCGAAAGGTGGGTGGCAGTAGCGTGAGTGTCGGTTTTTCACTGTTTTGTGTACTATCTGGTTTTTGTGGTGTATTTTGCTCGGGTAAGGTGATATTTTTTGGTGTGTTCACTGGAAAATCCACTTTTATTAATTATTTTAATGCCATATTCAAAAGGTCTGTTGTTTTTAAACTGTAGCATAGATACAGATAACTTCATTAATAATAAAAACACATTAAAGTTTTATTCGTGGCGGTCGTTAAGGTTAGCAGAAGCAGTAAATACACCATGTCGGTCGTATATCTGCTCACAATGGGAGAATAACCATGGCTTTAACGATCAATACCAATGTTTCCTCACTTAATGCCCAGCGTAATCTAAATTCTTCATCCTCAGCACTGGCTACCTCACTGGAACGGTTATCTTCCGGTTTGCGTATTAACAGTGCTAAAGATGATGCGGCGGGTCTGGCTATTTCACAAAGAATGACCACGCAGATTCGAGGGATGAATGTTGCCATGCGTAATGCCAACGATGGCGTTTCCTTGGCACAGACAGCAGAAGGCTCGCTCAGTAGCGTCAGCGATTCATTGCAACGTATTCGTGAACTTGCTGTACAGTCTTCCAATGCTACCAATAGTGCCTCAGATCGTGCTGCGCTGAACACTGAAGCACAGCAGCTAAAAGCAGAAATTAACCGGGTGGCAACACAAACTAACTTTAACGGGGTGAAGTTGCTTGATGGTTCGTTTACTAATGAAGTCTTTCAGGTGGGGGCCAATGCGGGTGAAACCATAAGCGTTGCAAGTATTGCCAATGCACAATCTACGGCTTTGGGTAAAACAACGCTAGCAACAGTTATCTCGACCGCTGCGGCAACGGCTTTTGGTGCAACGTTTGGTGCCGGGGCGATCAAAATTAATGATGCAGCCGGTGCCGCAGTGAGTGTGGGGGGGTTTGTAACGGGAACAACGGCTTCAGCGGTAGCAACGGATGTGGCTGCGGCAATTAATGCTGTTTCAGGCCAAACCGGCGTTTCTGCCACAGTTGGAACGGCCAATACATTAACCTTAACCTCTGCACATAAAATTACTGTCGTACTCGGTACCGGTACAACGGGTACGGCTGCTACGGCGGCTAATACGGGTCTGAGTGGGGCTGTGACTGTGGCCGGTGGTGTTGCTACCACAGTTACCACCGGTTTTGATGCGCTGGATATCAGTAGTGCAGGCGGGGCTTCAACGGCCATCAGGCTAATGGATTCGGCCATTAATGCGGTGAATACATCGCGTGCTGATCTGGGCGCGGTACAGAACCGGTTTAGTAGTGTGGTATCAAACCTGTCGATTAACTCAGAAAATATCAGTGCTGCACGGGGTCGGATTCGTGATGCTGACTTTGCCAAGGAAACGGCTTCTCTGGCACGTAACCAGATTCTGCAGCAGGCAGGTATCGCTATGTTAGCCCAGGCTAATTCAATACCTAAAAATGTATTGAGTTTATTACGGTAGTTAAAGGGGCGCTGGTTAAGTCTGGTCACAGGATACAGGCTCACGACTTAAGCAGAAATTCCTGGCATTAAAGATGAGCCCATTGCATGGGCTCATCTTTTTCTTGTTTTTCAGTAAGTTACTGCTTATTTGGAAGTAGCGTCACATCTATAATGCGGTGAAAATACCTGAAAATAATTTTTATTACATTGCTATTTATACTCTTGGGGAGATGAATGTACCCAGAGGTTAAAGTTTTTTCTGTAATGGCCGTTAATATTATCAGTAGCAGCAGATTAACCTGTTGGTTGTACAAAATGCTGCAAGTTTATTATTTAACATCGGGAAGAAAATATAATGCCAATTGCACCGCCAATTACATCGTCTGGTCTGGGTTCCGGTATTAATATTAAGGGCCTGGTTACCAAGCTGGTTGCAGCAGAGGCTGACCCGGTTAATGCTCTTCTTAATAAAAAAGAAACCAAACTCAGTTCACAATTATCAGCGATAGGAACACTAAAAAGTGCCCTGTCAACATTTCAGAGCAGCGTTACAAATTTAAGTAATGCCTCTACCTTTCAGGCATTTACTGCAACATCCAGTAATACCAGTGTTTTTACTGCAACCGCAAGTACCCAGGCCGTTGCTGGCAAGTATAATATAGAAGTTGTACAACTGGCACAGGCGGAAAAACTACGTTCTGGCAATTTTACTGCTGCTACCGATATAGTCGGTACAGGAACCATAACTATCGCCCAGGGTACGGGTAGTTTTCAACTGACTATTGATAGTACAAATAATACTCTGCAAGGTGTTCGCGACGCAATTAACGCCGCCCCGAATAATACGGGTGTAACCGCCTCTTTAATTAATGTGAATTCAGGTACACAACTGGTACTAACTTCAACAAAGGTGGGTGCAGCAAATGCAATTAATGTTACTGCAGTGGATAACAATACTGCTGATGCTTATGATTTAACCCGGCTGGATGCTGCTAATCTGGTAACGTTACAGGCGGCAACGGATGCCAAAATTAACATTGATTCGCAGGCAGTAACACGCAGCAGTAACAGTTTTTCCGATGTAATTTCAGGCGTAACTTTTAATCTGGCCAGTGCCCAGCCAGGTACAACTGAAACGTTAACTGTAGCCGCAGATACGCAGTCAATTAAAAGTGATATTCAGAGTTTTGTTACCAACTACAATACACTATCAGGCGTAATGAAGGGGCTGTCACATTACGATCCAACAACGAAAGTAGCCGCTGCATTAAATGGTGATTTCCTGATTCGTGGGTTACAGGGTAGTGTAGAGCAGGCACTGACAACCAGTATCAGTGGCGGTGCATTATCAAATTTATCCCAGCTCGGTATTACGCTGGATGCTACCGGCAGTCTGAGCATTAATAGTAGCGTACTGGATAGTAAACTGAATAATAATTTATCCGATGTGAAGCAGTTTTTTTCCTCCGCTAACGGGATGGCAAATACCTTTACAAATTCTCTATCCGGGTATGTTGCCACCGATGGGATTCTTGATCTACGCAGCGGTAGTCTGCAAAATCAGATTAAGTCTATTGGTGGTGAGCGTGCTGATTTAACGCGTCGTATGGATATGTTACGCGCACGGTTGAATGCACAATTTATTGCAATGGATACAATGGTGGCACAACTAAGATCTACAGGTGCTTTTTTAACCCAGCAGTTAGCCAGTTTACCAACGCCGGGTGGCTCAACAGCAACTGGAAAATAGCGGCTAAAGTATTTCTAATACAATGTCGATAGGATAATAGAGGTGGCGTATTTTCTATTGGCCAGAGAATAGCCATAATTTTACAGATTGAAATAAAAGTGACGCAGTGTTGTTTTATATTTAAGATAAAGTAGCCAGGCTAACGGGTAGGTAACATTATGATAATGCAACCGATGAATGAAACGGGCAAAAAGAGTTTTGTGAAAAACTCTGGTGTTGAAAAAAGTTTACCTGTTAAGGCTGTATCAGCAAAGCAGAATACGGGCGAGTCAGGCAATAATTCAGCAGCAAAAAAGCCGGTCTCAGCGCAGGGCAAGTTGCCCAATCAGATACCGGATACTGGAAAGTTAAAAAAAATAGTACAGGGAATTAATAAAAATATTCAGGTAATAGAACGTGAGCTTCGTTTTAGTGTGGATAAGACGAGTGGAAAGGTAATAGTTAAGGTTATAGATTTGTCTACAAAAAAAGTGGTTAGACAGATACCCAGTGAAGAAGCACTAAATGTTGCAAAGATGCTGAGTGAGGGTGAGGACCTGAAGCTGTTCAGCAGTTATACCTGAACGGTATTTATTTTAACCTATGTGTGGTTGTATTGTGTAAGCATCTATACAGCTAGTGATTCATATAATAGATAAGTTCGATTATCAATATTATTTTAAACATGCTAATAGAGCAAGGGCAGGAGAAATAAAATGGGTTATCAATCGATGAGTAAAGTCGGTCATTACAATCAGGTTAATTGTGAGGGCGGAGTGACTGATGCCGATCCGCATCGATTGGTGCAAATGTTGCTGGAAGGGGCTTTGGGAAAAATCGCGGCAGTAAAAGGGCTAATGCGGCGCAAAAATTATGCTAAAAAGGGAGAGCTTATCAGTCAGGTTATATCGATTATTATTGGCCTGCGTTGCAGTTTAAATAAAGAGGCTGGGGGGAAAGTGGCTGCAAATCTTGATAATCTATATGACTATATTGAACGTCAGTTGTTACAGGCTAATATGAAAAATGATACGAATATCCTTGATGAAGTATCTGTTTTACTAAAAGAAATAAAGTCCGGTTGGGATGCTATACCAGTCGGTATTCGGCAGGTTGGTACGGAAAATCCAGCTACCATAAACTATGGATAATGGTGGAAACCGGAATATTAAGAGCCATGAATTTTTGATATAAACCATATCGGTGTTCTATAATCGTGAGTACAACAACGAAAAATGAGTTGACTGTTTTGACCGAATTGTCACAATTAATAGAGCTTAACATCCGTATGTTAAAAGATGCGGAAGCAGGAAACTGGGAAAGGGTAAAGGAAACCGAGAACCTTCGTGAAAAAATGATTGGTTCCTTTTATAAAAATGCAGAAAAACACTACAATAAAGATGTCATCTCCAGTGCAACCCATGAATTGTTATCGGTGAATGAAAAGTTAAAACAGTTGGCTATTCGTGCAAGGGAAGAAACCAGAAGTCAGCTCAACGGATTAAGCAAAGGTAAAGCGGCAATTGATGCCTATAATAAAAATACGCGTTAAAATTGGACGGGTATTTTATTGCGATTTATCATATTTGTACCCGGTACAAATTATTCTTCACCAACCCTGATTTCTATCCTGACCTCATTATCTGACTGGGATGTTTTCAGCATCTGATGGCCGCTTATCCGGCACCAGGCAGGGATATCATTGAGTGCGCCGGGGTCGGTGCTGATCACTTCCAGCGTATCACCTGCTTTTAGTTCATTAACTTTATTCTGGGTTTTTATGACCGGCATCGGACATAAAAGATTCCGGGCATCGAGTGTGTGGTGGCTCATTAAATATACCATTCCGGTTTAATTTCATTGACAGGCATAGGTGAGACATCAAACGTTTTTTCCTCACCATTTTTTAATGTTACCTGTACCGTTACCTGCTGTGCTTCACGACCCTGGCTAAAACGTGCCGCGATGCGGGCTGCCAGCCTGCTTTCCTCCATATTCATTACCCCATCAACCAGTGTTAACGGTCCATTATGGCTTTTAATTTCAATAGTTGAAAACTGCTTGCGGTAACCATTAAGAAAATTATTTTCACCATCTTCACGGCTGATAATAAGTTTATAGTGTGGCGCAGGGCGCAGATGGCGGCCAACTTTTAATAACATAATATCATCAAATTCATAGTCTTTTTTATTTCTTGCCTGCCACAGGTCAACCAGCTTGCGAGAATAATTTTCATCGGTGAGGAAACAGCAGCCACCGGCGGGTGAGGCGTAATCATAAAAACTGAATTTTTCTGCCAGTGCCATCTGTGGTTTGCGGTTACGCCCGCTAAAATTGAGCAGTTTTTCCCGGTCCACCCAGCCTTCACGTTCGGGCAGGGTAGGGGCAAGGTTTTTTGCACACAACGGTCGTAGCAGACGGTCATCGGCACCGGACTCACGCACTACCACCGGCAGCAAATCCTTGCGCTGCGACATGGGGCGCTGACCTACTACTTCACCCGTGATAATAAAATCAAAACAGTGTTCGTCCATCCATTGTTTTGCTTTACGCACCATAAAAATTTTACAGTCCAGACACGGGTTCATGTTGGCGCCATAGCCATGTTTGGGGTTGATTAATACCTCTTTGTATTCTTCGATAATATCAACAATATGTAATTTTATTCCCAGTTGTTCGGCGCTCCATAAAGCATTATTACGTTTGGGCTTTACCCGGTCTTTTTTGCGAATCGCATGGGTATGGCCTTCGACACAGAAGCCGGTATAAAAATTAATGCCTTCAACATGAATGCCCTGCTCAAGCATTAATTTTGCCGCCAGCAGGGAATCCAGGCCACCGGAAATTAGAGCAACCGCTTTCTTGTGTATGGACATAGGATAAACAGTACAGAGAATAATAAAAGGTAATTATAGCAGGTGTATAAAAGAGCAAAAAGAAAAGGGCAAAAAGCAGCGCGGCGGCTACTTTCTGCCCGGAGAGAAAATGAAAATTATATCTTTTTCCTGCGACCGAACCAGCCCAGAAAAATCAGACCGGAGCTAAATAGCAGGAGAGGTAGAGGCAGGGGTACGGGGGTTATTGCTCCAGCAAGTGCAAAATTTGAATATGTAGTGTGTGTGATACCACCGGAAGTATATGTTCCATTATAATTACTTCCGATATTAATGTTGATGGCTCCTATTTTTGCTCCATTGATACTATCTGGCAAATCAATGGCTGTGACTGAAACAAAATAACAGGTTAAAAAACGAGACAGGCATGAAGTAGTGACATTACTTGTAGAGACGCTGTACTCTTTACCATTGCTCCCCAGCATTTCAGTACCATTTGTGTCTAATACCTGCAGGTTAAAATTATAACCATTACTTATTGTGTAGATAGCCAGGTCATTACCAGAATGAGCCTGTATATTTGATGCTGTATTGAAACCAACATTAATCGTTGCGGAAGCGCTGTGACCATAAACGTAGGTACCGACATCACTGGTGATAGTGTTTTTAAAGGCTAGTGTCGAAGGATCTATATTTCCATATGGTGCGGATGATTCGTCAAACGTGCCAGTGGTACCTATAAATTTACTCGCCGCTGTAAATTTCACTGATGTCCCGCCAATGTTAATTATTGCTGCCTCCACCGGGGTTGATAATGAGGCAATTACAATGCTAAAGAAAAGAAATTTTTTTATATTTAATTTTCCCATATTTATTCTCACTTTGTAGGATGAACTACCTGCGTGGTGTTCCTGTGGCGATTGGTTCACCCGGTTTATAGGGTCTTGTATTTGGTGATGGTGGTGCTGTATTTACAGGTGGCGGAGTCACTACGGGCGGTATTTCAGCTGGTGCCAGTGCTGCAGTACTGTTGGTGGTCAGTGAGAATTGCGAATGCAGCGGTTTGATAATTTGTCCGGGTGAGTGGCTGACACCGCCAGCAGCAGGCTCAATATTCAACCCCCATGCTCCCCAGTCAAACACGCAATCCGCACTGTTGTTATGTCCCGACTGTGCCTTGCAATGGTGATTGCTGGTGGCAGCGAAGGTAACGGGGGCGAACAGAACCGCTGTCAGTATTAGCGTAGTAAAAATCAATACTGAGGGGGTCTGACCGTGCCGACCGGATAATCGGGGGTAAAGCTGCATTTTGATCATTTTATTTTTTTGTTACAATTTTTATGTAATTTAAAATTCAGATACAGGAATTAGAGTTCTAAATAGTTCTTGCAGTATCTGTGCCAAAATAAAAACAGACTATGTTTAACAATTAGTTACACGAGTCGTTATACTTCTCTCGCTTCATTTGTGTGCAAAAAAACAGTTTATTGCAAATTTCTCCACGTAACTGTAAAGGTTTGTGATACAAAACTCCATATACGTGTGTTGTCTATTTTACTGGTTCATGTCATTCAGGGCTGGCTGGTTCACTGGTATTTTATATCTAGCTTATCTTGTCTTTAACTATTGTATCTTGTTTTTCAATAAGTTGTATCGCGCTGTCGGATAGTTGGAAGCGGTTGCCGTTGTGTTTCTGGTAGCAAAATTACGATGAAATTCTTCTTTCGTATAAAAGTAAAAAATATCGACAGAAGTCGGAATGTATTACATAATGTAGTTCAGTTGGTTATTTTTTAATCAGTAAAAAGATAAACGCCTTCTTTTTATTTAAATGGGATGTCTGTTTTCTTTACACTATTTTTGGCAATATTTACTGGAAATATTTTGCAAAGTTAATGCCTACAGTCGTTGTCTTGTAGCTGAATGCGGTAATATTGGAATTATTCTGGGTGTATTCACCATGGATATTCATCGTCCAGTTCTTCATTATGCCCGCGGAAAAGTCCCGGTTATAACCTAGTGTATAGCGTCCTTCCAGTTCGTCGCGGACTCGGTTGGATCCGGATATTGTGTCAGGAGCCGCATAGTTATATTGCTGCAGGTGGATATTGAGACGAATATTCGATTTCTTTCCGGTAGCAATAAAACCGCCCAGATAGAGTTCATAGCTGTTATAACCGAACTGGTTATCGGTTGCCTTGCGGTCGCTGAGGCGAAAGCCCGTTTCCAGGCCATTATCAACCCCGCCTAATAGCGTGGTGTATGCGATACCACCCAGGGCAGTATGACCATCACGGCCATTGTCCGCGCTCTGGGTGAAATTATTGTCAGTATAGGATGCTTCCAGGGTAATGCTACGATAGTTTCCCAGTTCAAAAGTAAGTAACGGGTTTAGTGATGTGTAGGTTCCCAGTGTTGTCTTTCCAAAATAGATCTGATCGACCTGTATGGTGGCGCTACCGCTCCAGTGGCCTGCTACCACCAGTGCTGGGCCAGTACTCAGGCTAAGAACATTCAGATTATAATCACTATTACGGGTGAAGTTATCGCCGGTCCATGATGCCTGACTCTGCCATTGAAAAGAGGCGGCGGAGCCAGCGGCATTAACCGGTTTTTTGCGTGTGTAACGATGGGATGCGCTGAAAAAGGTATCAATACCAGGTGAAGTAATCTCAATATTATTGGCTATATTTGGTATGTCACGAAATGGTGCCAGATTGATATTGTCGTTATACAGTACCCCTGCTCTGGCATAATATGAAAACTGGTTACGGCTGGCCGGTTTTTGCTGGTCGCGTCGAATTTGCCCCAGATAGGCCAGAATGGAGAGTTTTACTTTTTCCGGGGTTTTCGGGTCGTTCAGTACCGTCTGTAGTTCGTGGAGCGCATCTTTGTAGCGACTGGCACGATAATAGCTAACGGCCAGTTCCAACCGTGCCCGGTTGAGTGAAGGACGTCGGCTAAGAAGGTATTCAAATGTCTGTATGGATGAAAAAATCTCACCGTTATTACGTTCTGTCATCGCACTTTCGAACAGTTTCTGTATCTGTTCATCATTCATGGTAGTGCTGGTTGTGGTGGCAGAGCTATTATTATCTGCATATGCACTTATACTAATAAATAAAGTAACGATGATCAGCGGGTAAAAAATTAACGTGAACTTTGGCTTCAGTGAATAAGTCATTGGTGTATTTATTGGTGTGTAAAAAATATATGGTTAAGTATTATAACAGTCAATGCGTAAAATCTTAAAACGACTTTTGCTGAGTATAACACTGTTGTCTGTTCTTGTTATCTGGGCGATGCCGGTAGGTGCTGAGGCGCTGTTCGGTTATCAGGAGTTTGAGAAATCCAGTATTGGGCTGTTTCCTCAATGGATAAGTGTGCTAAAGCGCCACGCCAGGAATATGGCAGAGGAAAGAGTGTGTGAGGCAAAACGCCTGAACCGCTGCGATCTGAGGCAATGGCTGGTTTTTCTTGATAGCATTCGCAAATTGCCACCCCTGGAGCAAATTAAGCGGGTTAATCACTACGCGAATAAAAAGACCTATGTGCTTGATAGTGAAAATTATGGTGTAGCAGATTATTGGGCTACGCCGAGAGAGTTTCTGTTAAATGGCGGCGACTGTGAGGATTATGCGATAATAAAAATGTTATCGCTGAAATGGCTGGGTTTTGATGTGAATCGTATGCGTATAGTGATTGTTCAGGATACTAACCTGAATACGGCACACGCTGTTATGTCAATTGAATGGGGTGGTGATATCCTTATCCTTGATAATCAGATTCCGGAAGTGCTTTCACATACAAAAATATACCATTATGTACCGATATACTCGATTAATGAAAAACACTGGTGGATGCATGTGCCAAATTATTCAGGTGGAAAAAAACATTGAAAATAAATAGAGCAGCACTTATTGCCAGCTCCCTGTTGCTGATATTTGTCAGTATCTGTGTGTTGCTGGTGTTTAAATATGTGGCATCGGAGAAACAACGTGATTTGCAAAACTGGCAGGATCGCCTTGGCGTTATTGCTGAATCACAGAAGCGCAGCATAGACAGTGATCTGCTGAAACAACTTGAGCTTTTTCAGACACTGGCGAGTAATCCACTGGTACAGATATATTTTTCAGAAATCGGACCACGAGATGCGGCTGATCTGACAGAAGTGCAATCGGGCCAGTTGCATCACCTGAAAAATTTATTGAATGCGACTGCGCGTTCTTCTGCTTTGCTTACTCCGGTGAAGCCGGTAAGTAATAATAAAGCGCAGGAAATCAATGATGGCCTGGCGCTGGTGAATAAAAACCGAATCCTGCTGGCCACCCGTTATTTTCCTGTAGACGATGCAAAAGTAGAGAAAATAGTTACCCAGGTATTACAGCAGAAAAAAAGTATTATCTCGGATATTTATAACGAACCTGACGGGCAGCCACGTTTTATGGTAGCTGTTCCGGTAAGAGCTGTTCAGGCGATGACGGCCAGTGATTTACGTGGCGTGATTGTAGCGGTAATTAATCCCGAGAAATCACTCTATAAAATAACTACCCGTCACTGGCTGACCACCTTTAGTGATGAAACAATATTAGCGGTAAAGCACGCTAATGTTGTGACCTATATCAGTCCACTGGAATCACCTTATGCGCTGTTTCATCAGCAGTCGGCGGATAATAGTAATCTGGCAACGGTCTACGCAGTGAACCATCCGGGCGGGTTTGCATTGAAGCGTGATTATAAAAATAAAAAAGTGCTGGTTACCTCCAGGCTGATTAACGATACTGACTGGATACTGGTGCAAAAAATAAATACCAGTGAGGCATTGCGGGAGTCGGTATCACACCAGCGCTTTATACTCATTATTTTATTACTGGCTATCTTTTTTATCACCGTCAGTTTTGTTGCTATCTGGCGTAATGCAACCAGTCTGCGGCTGCAAAAAATCACCGACCGGCTGGCGGCACGAACAGAATTGTTAAATGCCATTGGCGACAGTATTACCGATTATATTTTCCTGCTTGATTCAAACCAGAAGCTGGTGCTGGTTAATCAAGCGCTATGTCTGTTTATGGAGACGAGAACCGATGATGTAAAAGGTAAGGCGCTGAATCATCTATATGATACTGATACCGCGAAACGTCTGCTTGAAATCAGGCATCATAAGGATATAAAAAACAGGGAAATACGCCTGGAAATTAATGGCCGGCGGTATGATTATCATGTAACGGTTGTAGCACTGAGGTATAAAAAATATCAGCAATCACATTTGTATGTACTGCACGATATTACTGACCTGAAAGATACCCAGGGCAGGCATAATCGGATGATGGAGGCAATTATCCAGACTCTGGTTCGTTTAACGGATATTCATGATCCGTACTGTGCGCATCATTCGGAGCGTACGCGTGAAGTAGCCGTAGCCATTGCCGAGGTGATGAATTTACCCAAAGAAAAAATGAATGCATTATCCATGGCGGCACTGCTGGCAAATGTAGGTAAACTTTCGGTTCCGGCAGAAATATTAACCAGCGTGGAGACACTGACACCCGAAGCATCATCCATCTTGCATAAAAGTAACCAGTATTCGGTTGAAATATTACAGGGGCTGGAGTTTGAAGGACCGGTTGTTGAATTTGTTAAACAGAAAAATGAATACCTTGATGGTAGTGGTTATCCAGAGGGTCTCAGTGGTGAGTCAATTTATCAGGAATCACGTATTCTTGCCGTGGCAAATGCTTTTGTTGCCATGTCCAGCTCACGTGCCTATCGTCCGGGTAAAGCGATAAAAGAGGTGCTTGAATTATTATTTGAACAGGCAGATTCACATTACGACAGGCAGGTCGTTGCGGCGTTGTTGTACGCGGCAGAGAGTCGGCCTGGCTGGAAGGACTGGCAACAGGTTAAATAGTATCTGCGCTCGTCCCATGTTCCGGTTCCTTAGCGAATTTCTCTTGCAGGTGTTTTCGTCGATGCTGATACGGTGAGTGAGTCAATAAATTCTGCGGGTAGTTTTGCTTCACCTTCAGCGCTATATGCAATGGTATACAGCGGGCAGTGTAGATATTCACGCAAATCAGCGGCATTGTTCATATAGTTATCAATCATGGCTGTTTCGTTATTTGCTATGGTATTTAAAATAATGGCGGCCAGTTGAAGGCCTCGCATCTGTATTGCCTCGGCATGCAGCAAAGCCTGACTGAGCGCCCCAAGCTGGTTGTTAATAACCAGTAACACCGGTAGCTGCAGGGCAACGGCAAGGTCGGCGTTTAAACCATTTTCCGCTAATGGCGAATAAAAGCCACCGGCCCCTTCGACCAGTAAAAATCCCTTTTCACTGCCACTGAAACAGATAGCCGCAAGCTGTTCAGTGGTAAGGATTTTATTAGCAAGGTGGGCGGCGCGCAGCGGTGAAACAGGTGGTTCGAAACGAAATGGGCAGACTTCTGACAGATCACCAACATATTGAGCGGCACGGTGAAGAACCAGTGCGTCCTGCGGAATCAGTTCCCCATTTTCTTTTATGCAACCCGATTCAATCGGTTTGCGCGGGATGACGGTAATATTCCTGTCTGCTAACTGGCGGGCAATGTTTGCGCCAACAGAGGTTTTGCCAACGCCAGTATTGGTACCGGTAATAAACAGACCCTGCATTGAAAGGTGGCTCCAGTTGGGTAATGTTTTATTTTTTATAAAAGACAGGTACTGATTGCAGATTATTGATCAGTGTTTATTCTTCCAGCAAGCGTTTTTTTGCCTCATTATATTTTTCAGCCGTTTGCGTCACAATTTCATCCGGCAGCTCAGGACCGGGTGGCGTTTTATTCCAGTTCAGTGTTTCCAGATAATCACGCACGAACTGTTTATCAAAACTTTCAGGGCTGCTACCGGGCTGGTAGGTTTTTACCGGCCAGAAGCGTGATGAGTCCGGTGTTAAAACCTCATCAATCAGTGTCAGTTGGTTATTATCATCGAGACCAAATTCAAATTTGGTATCGGCAATGATAATGCCTCGATCCAATGCGTAGTCAGCGGCTTCCCGGTACAGGCGCAGGCTGGTTTGCCTTACCTGTTCGGCAATTTCTTCACCGAGCAATGCCTGGGTTTGCGTATAGTCAATATTTTCATCATGCGTTCCGGCGGCGGCTTTGGTTGACGGGGTAAAGATGGCTTCAGGTAATTTATCAGCCATTTTCAGACCGACAGGCAGGGTAATGCCGCAGATTTGTCCGCTGGCCTGATAATCTTTCCAGCCGGAACCAATCACATAGCCGCGGACAATGGCTTCGACCGGGAGCGCATTAAGTTTTTTAACGACCATAGCGTGGTCGGCCACCTCCGCGCGTTCACTGGTATCCGGTAATACTTCTTCAAGAGTGAGGTCGCAGAGATGACTGGGAACAATGTGCGATAGTTTGTGTAACCAAAACTGTGTTAGCTGATTGAGGATGGCACCCTTACCGGGGATAGCGGTTGGCATAATCACGTCAAAAGCAGAAATCCGATCGGTGGTTACAATCAGCATATGTTGTGCATCAATATCATATATGTCGCGAACTTTACCTTTGTGTAGCAGTGGCAGGCTTTTGATATGGGAGGTGTGCAATACGCTGGTCATAACGGGTGTCTGGTTTATGGCTGAAAAAAAGTGCTATTCTACGCCATCTGGCGGATTTTCGCCGTGGCGTTTTTTTATAATCATGGGTAGGTGTATATGAAGGTTACGGTTATCAGACATTTGGCCTTTGAAGATTTAGGCAGTTTTGAACCGGTACTGCAAAGCAGGGGAATTCCCGTCCATTACCTGGAAGCCGGACTGGATGATCTTTCTATTATCGACCCGTTATCAACCGATTTACTTGTAATACTGGGCGGGCCAATCAGTGTTAATGAAGCGACTGAATATCCATTTTTACAGACGGAAATGGGGCTGCTGAAACGGCGACTGGCGGCTGACCTGCCAACACTGGGTATCTGTCTGGGGGCGCAGCTAATGGCCAGCGCACTCGGGGCAAGGGTTTATCCGGGGGGTTGCAAGGAAATTGGCTGGTACGGCTTGCAGGTAAACAGGTCGGGTAGAGAAACAGGACTGCAATGGCTGGATGAAGCCAGTACACAGATGCTTCACTGGCATGGTGAAACCTTTGATATTCCGCCGGGTGCAACCGCGCTGGCATCCAGTCAGCGCTTTGAAAACCAGGCTTTTTCTATTGGTCGGCGCGCGCTGGCGCTACAGTTTCATCCCGAGGTAACGGCCATCGGGCTGGAGCGCTGGTATATCGGCCATACTGGTGAAATTCATGATACGGAGGGTATATCGGTATCGGCATTACGCGCAGACAGTGAAAAATATGCAGCGGATCTACAGCGTAATGCGGAGAAGTTTTTTAACTGTTGGCTGGAAGTCTGTGGGATTTAAGCCGAATATTTCATTCGGCAATACAGGATTTTTCCAGAAGCCCACTGATTTTGAAATCGTACAGATAGTGATAAAATCAGATCGCACAGCACACGCCAGCAACCACGATGGTTGTATATTTTTCCCCGAAGGCCAGGACTCCTCTGAATTTAAAAGGAGTTTAGCTTCTATAGTACAGGGTCAAGTGAATTTTTTATCACGCGGATTTTAGTCGCAAATCGTTACAAAAAAACAGGTCTATATATAAAGCGATAAAAATGCAATCTTTCAGCGGCCTGTCAGGCTGTGTTAGAGTGCAGTACTGGTCAGGGGCGCCGAAATTCGATAAAATGGGCGGCCTTGCCCGTTATTTGTGTTGTCCGGTCTGCCGCGATATAGCGTGCCAGGTATCAGTGAGTTATCTGATTTATTTATACCAGAAAATAGGCCAGAAAATAGGCCAGAAAAGCCCTGATTAGTCAGGTTTTCTGGCCTTTAATACACTGACTTTATTTTAAGAAGGTTTTATTTCGAGAATTTATACGCTTTGTAGTTGGGTGTGGTCTGTATGTAGCCGTCTGCCGTACTCAAAGCTGTTGTGAAGGATTGTGGGTTACTATGAGCAATAAAAAACAAAAACATGAATCCCGGTTACCGCGTTACGGTTTGCCGGAAAAGCAGGGCCTGTATGACCCGTCATTTGAAAAAGACAGTTGTGGTGTTGGTTTTGTTGCGCATATCAAGGGTAAGCCCAGTCATCAGATTGTTGTCGATGCCGAGATTATGCTACAGCGGATGGAACATCGCGGTGGCTGTGGTTGCGAGCCGACAACGGGTGATGGCGCTGGTATTCTCACCGGGATGCCGCACGATTTCTGTATTCGGGTAGCAAAACAGGATTTGGATATTGATTTACCGGCAGCGGGAAAATATGCCGCCGGTAATGTTTTTTTACCTACCGATGAAAAACAACGCCGGTTCTGTATGGCGGCGGTTGAGGAAATTATTGCCGATCAGGGGCAGAAATGTCTGGGCTGGCGTGATGTGCCAGTGGATACCGATGGCGCAAATATTGGCCCGACTGCGAGGTTGTCGCAGCCATTTATTATGCAACTTTATATTGCGTCCGTCGGGGTCGAAGGCCGGGATTTTGAACGACAGCTGTATGTTATTCGCAAGCGCTGTACACATTTATTGCGCTCCAGTACCAGGCTATCCCAGTGCAAGCTGTTTTATATTTGCTCATTATCACCCCATATTATTATTTATAAAGGCATGTTAAATGCCCTGCAGGTAAAAGATTTCTACACCGATCTACAGGCGGATGACTATGCTTCCCATATTGCAATGGTGCATTCACGTTTCAGTACCAATACCTTCCCGTCCTGGGATCGGGCGCAGCCTAACCGTTATATGAGCCATAACGGGGAAATTAATACCCTGCTGGGCAATCGCAACTGGATGGCGGCCCGTCAGGGAATGGTCGAAAGTGATGATTATGACTGCTCAATGGACAGTCTATTTCCGATTGCCGAGGACGACTGCTCCGATTCCGGTAATTTTGATAATGTACTGGAATTTTTGCTGATGTCGGGTCGCAGCCTGCAGGAAGCCGTTATGTTGATGGTGCCGGAAGCCTGGCAGTCGGATGAGAATATGGATCAGGCAAAAAAGGATTTTTACCGATTTAATTCCACCATGATGGAGCCCTGGGACGGGCCGGCATCCATTGCCTTTACCGATGGTCATTATATCGGTGCGGTGCTGGATCGTAATGGTCTGCGACCCAGTCGCTATTATCTCACCCATGACGACCGCGTAATTATGGCCTCAGAAGTTGGCGTGGTGGATGTTGATCCGGCAGAGGTAAAGCATAAAGGCCGGCTGCAACCGGGCAAAATGTTCCTGATTGATTTTGATCAAGGCCGGTTGATCCCGGATGATGAACTGAAAAAAGATTTTTCCACGCGCCGTCCCTATGGGCAATGGCTGAGTAATCAGGAAATTAAACTATCTGAGCTGGGCTGTGATAAAGAAGCGCACGGGTTTAACCCCGAGACTATTATTTCGCGGATGCAGGCATTTGGTTACACCGTTGAAACCATGCAGTTTATGTTACTGCCACTGGTGCGCGAACTGCGTGACCCGGTCGGTTCGATGGGCAATGATTCGGCGCTGGCCTGTCTGTCTGACAAACCGCGTATGATTTATGATTATTTCAAGCAGTTGTTTGCCCAGGTGACTAATCCCGCTATTGACTCCATTCGTGAAGAAGTGGTGATGTCGCTGGAATGTTATATCGGCCCGGAAAGAAATTTACTGCAAACCACCGAGCAACATGCTCATCGCCTGCGTGTTCCACACCCGATCCTGACCAATGAAGAACTCGCCGCAATCAAGCACATGACGTATCGGGGCTGGAAAACAAGGACTATTGATATTACCTATCCCTGTGTACAGGGCGTGGATGGTTTGTCTGGATGTTTAGATGATATCTGTGCGCAGGCCAGCGCTGCCATAGAAGAGGATTATAGCCTGGTTATCCTCTCTGATCGTAATATGAACAGCGAGCGCGTTGCGGTGAGTTCACTGCTGGCGACCAGTGCGGTGCATCACCATCTGGTTGCCAATCAGCAGCGTACCCGTATCGGTATTGTCCTGGAAACGGCTGAGGCACGTGAAGTACACCATCATTGTTTGCTGGTAGGGTATGGTGCCGATGCGATTAACCCCTATCTGGCATTTGAAGCACTGTTCCAGTCTCAGCGCGATGGGTTGCTGGAAAAAGAGCAGTATGATGATGAAGGCATTGTCGCAGCTTACCGTAAGGGAGTAGGTAAGGGGATGCTTAAGGTCATGGCAAAGATCGGTATCTCTACCCTGCATTCCT
>VAOW01025149.1_pt1 | contig 18250 bp, 19 predicted proteins | sample 3393921 | NCBI WGS metagenome assembly VAOW01 (sample SAMN08290428, study PRJNA428436) | hydrothermal vent metagenome | isolation source: Deep-sea hydrothermal vent chimney | place: Indian Ocean: Southwest Indian Ridge | depth 2742 m m | reverse complement strand
TAAGAATTTTCTTTTTGATAATGTCAATATTTTTCATTGCGTGGTTTTTGAGATTTTGTCAGAAAAATAATTAAATATCCAAGTCCGCCCACAACCACATTCAGCAATGTTTGCCCGGCATGTGTAATGGTGGCGAAAGAGATAGCCACATCGGCATTGATATGATAAAGGTCTACAAGAATAGTTTTAACAATAAAATGGTAGGCACCGATACCTCCGGGAACCGGCGCCACAATACCGAGACTTCCAATGGCAAGCAGGGTGAGGCCATCCACAAAATTCAAGGAAGATGTTTCGGGAAACATCATTAAGGGAACATAGACCATCAGTGCATAAAACAACCAGATGAAAAAAGTATAAACAAGAAACAGCCATTTATCTTTCATGGTTTTTACCGTCTTAATACCTTCCAGCACCCCTTTGAAGAAAACCCGCATCTTCAGGTAAGAGGGATGATGGCTAAACCAGTGTTTGTTTCGTTTAAGCAAAATAAAAGTTCCGATCAAAACTGACAATAGCAACACGGTAAAAAGGCTTATATCCCATATGTTAACAAAAACTATTTTGGCAAAAGGCCTGAGAAATTTATGCAAAAAATCATTCAGCAACCTAATCTGGAAGACAATAACGGAGAAAATCAGCAAGACCAATACAATAAGGTCAAAGATGCGCTCTACGATAACCGTCCCGAACAAGGCGTTAAAAGGAATATTTTCCTTCTTCGACAAGACGCCGCACCGGACAAACTCCCCCATACGCGGAACGGCAGTATTAGCGAGGTAGCCAATCATAACGGAATAAAAAGTTGTGGTGAGCCGTGTTTTGTAATTCAGTCCGCCAATGAGTAAATTCCAGCGGGCAGCCCGTATAACATGCGAAATCAATACCAGAAAAAGTGAAAAAAACAGCCAGGAGTAATGGGCTTCACGAATATCACCCCATATCTCATGCATATTCAGTTTCCGGAAACTCAGCCACAAAAGGCCCAGCCCGAAGGCCAAAAAAAGAAGATACTTCAAAACAGAAATTACCCGTCTGCGCTGCACTTTTTACCGGCTTATTTTAAAAAATTATTCCTATCGGGAAAAATAATACGTGGCTTAAAATTTTTTGCTTCTTCAAAATCCAAAGCAGCATAGGAAACGATTATAATCAGGTCGTGCACTGCAACTTTTCGCGCTGCAGCGCCATTCATACAGATTACTCCCGATTGACGCTTCCCCTTAATAACATAAGTGTCAAGCCGGTTGCCATTGGTAATATCGTAAATGCTTACCTTTTCGTTTTCAATCAGATTGGCAGCATCCATCAACTCTTCATCAATGGTGATACTGCCAATGTAATTCAGGTTCGCCTCAGTTACAGTAGCACGATGAATCTTCGATTTCAGGACTTCAATTGTCATTTTACAACATGATTAAGCCACAAATTTTTTGCAAAAGTATTAAATAATCCGAATGTTATCGATGAGCCGTACACTTCCAAGCCAAACCGCCACACAGGCTACAGTCCCGACTTTGTCATTCCATGCATTGACAGGCCGGAGGGTTTTATCATCCACAATATCAAAATATTCCAGTTTAAAATGCTCGTTACTTTCAAAAATATTGATAATCATTTGCCGCAAAGGGTTGACACAGATGTGATCACGTCGGCGTTTGGCTTCCTGCAGAGTTTGGTAAATGAAGGGGGCAATTTTCCTTTCTTCGGAACTGAGCAGGCGGTTGCGCGAACTCATGGCCAGGCCGTCAGGCTCACGAACAATGGGACAGGGGACAATCTCCACCGTAATTTTTTTCATCTTCACCAGCTTTTTAATAATTGCCAGCTGCTGAAAATCTTTTTCACCAAAATAAGCACGATGCGGTCTGACAATGTCCAACAATTTCTCTACCACAACTACTACCCCGTTAAAATGACCTGGGCGGAAAGCGCCTTCCATCACCCTATCCAAACCGTCAAAATCGTATTGCACGGTTACCTCCTCAGGGTACATCTCTTTAACATCCGGAGCAAAAAGCACATCGCAATGTACGCTTTCCAACTTTTTGGTATCCTCTTCCGGCGTACGCGGGTATTTTTTCAAATCATCGGCACTGTTAAACTGAACAGGATTCACAAAGATGCTCACCACAAGCAGGTCATTTTCTTTTTTTGCCCGATGCATAAGTGCCAAATGACCTTCGTGCAACGCCCCCATAGTAGGAACAAAACCGATACTTTTTTTCGCAATTTTTTGTTGTTCAAGATAGGAAATCGTCTCTTTTATTGACGAAAAAGTCTTCATCACTTTATCTTGTTAAGGATGGCTGCCAGATCTGCTTCGAGGCTCACTTTGGGAGATTCCACAATGCGCCCGATTTCTTTACCCTGATAAGAAATAATAAAGGTCGGAACCCGCCGGATATGTAATCCGGAGATGTCCGTATCGCCGGCTTTTAGAGAGCGCAAAACAGCAATATTTTTCAAATGACCGGTATCAAAACCGGCATTGTCCAGCACTTTGTAAAAACGTCCAACCTGCATTTTACTATCGCCACACCAGCTCCCGAAAACAATGGTAATGGTAGTTTTGTTTATCTTTTTGGCAATCTCTTTAATAGCTGCTGCATTGGGATGATAGCTTTTATATTCCATGTTAAACCACCGGCTGAAAATACCATGTTCCAGCCCGTTACGAGTGCATGGCCCCACCAGTACATTGCTATGCAATGTAGGGTCCATTACCACCTTGTTTGTTTTTTGAGCAAAGGCTCCCGGAAGGATAAAAATTAGTAACAATCCGGCAATAAGTATCTTTTTCATTAGATTTTATGTTTTGATTTTAGTGCAAAGTTAGGACAAAACACCCGTGCGAATCAAGAAAAAACAGAAACTATTTGAAAAAATCAATCTTAACTAACACCAATCCTTATCACCAATGTAGTCATTCAGGCTGGGAGATTGCTTCTTCGCCACTAACGCACAGGCCTACCCAAGGCTCATCGCAAAGGCAGGTTTTTTTGTCACGGTGCACCGAATACTTTTTTCCGGCTGCTCCCAAAATCAAAAAAGGCTGTCCACCAAAATGGACAGCCTTTTTTACCTTTTTTGAATGTCAATTACTTATCATCAACTTCTTCAAAATCTACATCGGTAACTTCATCGTCGCTACCGTTGCTACCGTTGCTACTGCCCTCGGCATTACCGGCATTACCGGCATCACCACCGGCATTGGGCGGAGCCTGGCCGCCGGGAGCAGCTCCCTGTGCATTTTTATACATCTCTTCGCTGGCTTTCTGCCAGATAGCATTCAATTTTCCCATGGCTGCATCGATAGTCGAAATATCTTGTGATTTGTGGGCATTGCGCAAAGCTTCGAGACCACTTTCAATTTCTGATTTTTTATCAGCCGGCAACTTGTCACCATACTCTTTAAGCTGTTTTTCCGTTTGGAAAATCAATGCATCGGCAGCATTCAGTTTGTCAATGCGCTCTTTGGCTTTTTTGTCCTCTTCGGCATTGGCTTCAGCTTCAGCTTTCATCTTTTTAATTTCTTCTTCCGACAATCCCGAAGAAGCTTCAATACGGATATTCTGTGATTTGCCGGTAGCTTTGTCTTTGGCCGACACATTCAGAATACCGTTACTGTCGATATCGAAAACAACTTCAATTTGTGGTACACCACGCGGGGACGGCGGAATTCCATCAAGATGGAATCTGCCGATGCTCTTGTTTTGGTTAGCCATGGGCCGTTCGCCCTGCAACACATGAATTTCCACCGAAGGCTGGTTATCAGCAGCCGTGGAAAAAGTCTCCGATTTCTTGGTCGGAATCGTCGTGTTGGCTTCAATCAATTTGGTCATCACGCCACCGAGGGTTTCAATACCGAGCGAAAGTGGCGTTACGTCAAGCAACAACACATCTTTTACCTCTCCGGTGAGCACGCCGCCCTGAATAGCAGCGCCAACAGCCACCACCTCATCAGGATTCACTCCTTTGGAAGGCTCTTTCCCGAAGAAATCTTTCACAATTTTCTGAATGGCCGGAATACGCGTAGAGCCACCCACCAGAATTACCTCATTCACATCGGAAATGTTAAGGCCGGCATCTTTCAGCGCTATTTTACAAGGTTCAATAGTAGCTTTGATAAGACTATCTGTTAGCTGCTCAAATTTGGCGCGGGTCAGTTTACGCACGAGATGTTTAGGGACACCATCCACCGGCATAATGTACGGCAGGTTGATTTCTGTTTCCGTAGAACTGGAAAGCTCAATTTTTGCCTTTTCGGCAGCCTCTTTCAGTCGCTGCAAAGCCATCGGATCTTTACGCAAATCTATGCCCTCATCGTTCTTGAACTCCTCGGCCAGCCAGTTGATAATCTTGCCGTCAAAGTCATCACCTCCAAGGTGCGTATTTCCGTTGGTCGATTTCACCTCAAAAACGCCATCGCCAAGCTCCAGAATCGAAATATCAAAAGTACCGCCACCAAGGTCAAATACAGCAATGGTTTCGTCCTGTTTTTTCTTGTCGAGACCATAAGCCAGCGAAGCGGCCGTAGGTTCGTTGATAATACGCCGTACTTTTAAACCGGCAATTTCTCCGGCTTCTTTTGTAGCCTGGCGTTGCGAATCATTAAAATAAGCAGGCACGGTAATTACCGCTTCCGTGACCGTTTGCCCGAGATAATCTTCAGCCGTTTTCTTCATTTTCTGAAGCACCATAGCCGAAATTTCCTGCGGAGTGTACATGCGATCATCAATCTTAACCCTTGGCGTATTATTGTCGCCTTTTACCACATCATAAGCCATCCGTTTAATTTCGGTGGTAACATCGCTATAGGAATTTCCCATGAAACGTTTGATGGACGCAACAGTCTTTTTAGGATTGGTAATGGCTTGCCGCTTGGCAGGATCACCCACTTTCCGTTCGCCATTATCCGTAAACGCCACAATCGAGGGAGTGGTACGGTGCCCTTCGCTGTTTGGGATAACCACCGGTTCATTGCCCTCCATTACGGCAACACATGAGTTTGTAGTTCCCAGGTCGATTCCAATTATTTTTCCCATTTATTTTTCCTCCTTATGATTAACATTTTTTTAATTTCGTTTTTACAATATTTTCGTTGGCTTATTGAAGTCAATGATTATGCCAAAAACCGGGAGAGACAATGACAAAAGTTTTCCGAATGATTCTCCCGGACGATTCCAGTAATAAAAGCTAAGCACCAATACCTGTAGATGCTTTATTATCAAGGTTTTACGAAATGACCTGAAAGCTTTTAAGTAAAAAACCTGTCCTCCCGGTAATTTATGACAAAACGACAGGAAAAACAAAGACAAAAGGAATTTGTATTGGCAGTAAGAATATTTTTTTGGTGACTAAACGGCCTGTTCGCTATCTCTTTCACGTGACAGCTCCTGTTCCGTAAAGCGGCAAAATGGCGCAAACGTCCACCCCTTGTGCCTCAGCCGTCCACCCCTGAAGCAGAAACCCTCTTCATACCATAAAACAACCCCACCGTTACCAACAGGCTTAAAACAATGACAAAATAATTATGGGAGCTTCCGAAATCCTCTATTTTCATGGTAATGAAACCGTTGTAATGCAAATAGAAAAGAATCACTAAAGTAGCATTATTTACAAAGTGGGCAAAAACAGGAACCCACAAACTTTGTGTTATTTCCAACAGATAGCCCAGCATCAATCCCAGCAAAAAACGCGGCAGAAAGCCAAAAAACTGCAAATGTATGGCACTGAAGATAAAAGCCGTTAGGATAACTCCTGCATGTATATTTCTGGTCCATTCATCCAGCAGGCGTTGTAGCAGCCCCCTGAAAAGCAGTTCTTCGCCCACTGCCGGAATCAGTGCAATTACCAGTAAGTTCAGTGCCAGCCCTCCCGGACTTTTCACTCTTAAAAATATCTGCGTAAGCATATCAGCCTGCGTTTCTTTGGCTTTCATCCAATCACCGATACCTGTTAGTACCGGCGGAAAGGTCATCTGCAAATTGATTTCCGTCAGCCAATTGATAAAAGGCAGAATGGTATAAATGCTTATCCCTGCCAACAAAAGTAACCTTAGCGAAGGTATCAGGCTAATTTTTAAATATCGGCTGCTGTTGGTGCTGAAAAGATAAGCAAACAACAACGGCGGCAGAATAAACACCCCTATCTGGTTTATTAGCTGGAAGATATAGAGAAATGATTTAGCTGTTCCGCTTTCCGGTTGCGACAGCATGGCCGCGAGCGAAGATAGGTCGCGGTGAAAAAGTAACTTTCCGGCCATTAGGCCGAGGACGGAAAAGATCAAAGCCGACAAAACTACCAGAAAAAGTAACCAGAAAAGTTTGATAGATGGCCTGGTATCCGGAAAGAAAACCAATCGTTTCATGGATGAGAATTTAAAAACCACGAAATTAATATTTTTGTCACATCATTACTTACTTTTGAAAAAGGAGTATGTCATAAAAAAAATTAATCAGTGGTTAAAATAGGAAATATCGGTCTCGGGGAGTTTCCGTTGCTGCTTGCACCAATGGAGGATGTTACCGATCCACCATTTCGTTACGTGTGTAAGATGTTTGGCGCCGACCTGATGTACACCGAATTTATCTCCTCCGAAGGGCTGATTCGTGATGCGGATAAAAGTGTAAAAAAACTTGATTTCGACGATTTTGAACGACCTATTGGCATACAGATTTTCGGCCATGATATTGACTCCATGACAGCTGCCGCCCGTTATGCCGAAAGAGCCCATCCCGATCTCATTGATATAAATTTTGGCTGCCCGGTAAAAAAAGTGGTGGCCAAAGGAGCTGGCGCCGGCATTTTGAATGATATTCCCAAAATGGTAAAAATGACCACTGCCGTGGTGAAGGCTGTCGGCATCCCGGTAACGGTCAAAACCCGCCTCGGTTACGACGAAGAGCACAAAGAGATCGTGGATATTGCCGAACGGTTGCAGGATACGGGCATTTATGCCCTCACCATCCACGGAAGAACCCGTACCACCAGCGCCTCTGCTCCCGCCGACTGGACACTTATTGGTAAAGTAAAAAATAACCCGCGCATGCACATCCCCATCTTTGGCAATGGCGATGTAAACGACCCGCTCTCGGCAAAATATTTCAAAGAGACGTATGGTGTAGATGGCCTCATGATTGGCCGGGCTGTTTACGGTAACCCGTGGATATTCAGAGAGATAAAATACTATTTCGCCACCGGAGAGTTGTTGCCTCCTGCAGCCATCGAAGAACGGGTGCGCATCAGCCTGCTGCATCTCAACCGGTCGGTAGACTGGAAAGGCGAACGCCGCGGCATCATGGAAATCCGCAAACACTGGTCGGCCTACTTCAAAGGCCTCCCCGGATTTAAACCTTTTCGTATCCGGCTCATGGGAGCCCAAACTCTGGCAGCGATAACGGAAATCCTGAAAGAAATCGAAAGGCATTTTAAAGGGAGAACTTATTGACTTTTCAGGTGGTTTTACGCCATCTTTCAGTTTCTGCTCGACCTTAAAAAGAAGAAGATGGCCTCACTTCTGAAAAGCAGGGGACTATTCCTCCAAAGAGGATTTCCTGCTGTAGTACCATTTCTTTACACCGTAAGCAGCACCAAGACCCAGCAGAATAAACAACCCGCCGCCAATGGGAGCGCCACCGCCGGACTGATTTTCGGATATCCCGTGATCAGCGGGAGGACTACTTTGAGCAAAGGTTTCGTTGGTCCAAAAAAGGAGAGAAAACATCAATACGAACAGAATAATATACTTTTTCATTTTCGATTATTTTTTTATTGCGTTATTTAATAAATACTTTTCTTGTTACTACCTTGTTGCCGTCTTCAACCCTCACAAAATAGATACCGGTTTTCTGGTTCAGACTGATTTTTTGCAACTTCATCCCGCTCAGGCTGCCGGTATAAATTTCCTGGCCGACGGTGTTGAAAACCGAAACTTTCCCCTTCAGGCTCTTTTGCCCCGGAGTATACAAATAGATCGTTTTTCCGTAAGCGAAAACCCTAATGCCATCGATTTCACTCAGCGAGGGAACAGCCGTTACGCTGTTGATATGCAATACAAAACGGCTTTCGTCATCATCTGTCATGGCGGAAAAATCGTAGTTACCCTGCTGGCTTAAATCAATTTTTCGACCGGTTTGAAGGTCTTCCAGCACCAGCCTTATATTTTCAAAACTGTTTACTCCCGTAACACTCAAATGATAAACGGTATTGACGCCTGCTCTGAAATACAAAGGAATATTATAAGCCGTTGTCGTTATTTCGGGCAGATAGTTGGTCGAGAATTGTTGATCCTTGCTTACTGTCCATAATTGCGGAGCTGTTTTGACAAGGCTAAACAGTTTGTGTGAATCAAAGGTAATATCCCAACCTTCGGTGGCGCCGGCTTTAAAACCCAGTGTGTTTACATCATAATAGCCGTTGACATCATTGGTTACCTTAAATTTAAGGGGCCCTTTCAGGTTTGCTACCGAAGAGTTTTTGTTATTGTTTGTAGTGTTGTGGGTACGGTCAGCGACAGGTATGGTGAGGGAGTTGGTTTCAGAAGTAACCTGAACAAAAAAGCCATTGGTGGAAGGGATAATACCATTTGCTGCTATATCGACGTATGTGGCACCGCTTTCATCCCAAACTTTTGCTACACCACTCACACCGGAGAGAGCCCAATTAGCATCGCCCCATATAACAGCGGAGGAGAAGGGATTCCCCAACAAATGCCAGCCATTTCCCCGGGTCGTATTATAACTGAGATTGGAGAAAGAAATGTCAGAATTATTAAGCGTTCCGTTGAAAGTTTTGGTAGCTGTGCTTTGATAGGAAATAAGATAGCCGTTGCCATTCGTAAAGTTGGTGATATTATTTCCGGAAACTTTATTGTTTAACCAGATGTTAGTAGCTTCACCCCAGGCATACAGGTCATCATTGGCCCCGGGAGCAAAATCCGAACCGGAAATAGCCATATTGTTAACAGGAGAACCTATTTCATGCCAGCCATCATCCTGGCCGGGAGTGTATGCAGCAATATACCGTTCTACAGTAGCTCTTCCGGTAACTGTTCCGTTCAAAATGAGAGAACCGTTACCGGAAGCACCGGATTCCACTGTTAAAGTTCCGGGAGTAGCAGAAGCATCAATGCTTAAATCACCATTTACCGTAAGGGATTTGTTCACAGGAACGGTAAGTGTTCCACCGGACGCAATGGTAAGATTATTGCATTCGGCGGGAGAGGCCGTAGCATTGTCAACGTGTGGAGAAACTCCTCCTGGAATATATACATCGGCTGTTGCCGTTGGCGTTTCATCGTCCCAATTGCTTGAAGTTTCCCATATTGTATGAGAAGTTGTCTTTCTCCAAACAGTGCCATGAAACCCCGGAATAACATCGTTAGCATTATTAACAGTACTAAACACCCATTGATTTACATCATAAGTCGCTGTTGGAAAAACAATTGTAAGTTTTCTTTTCATTTCTTTATTTTCAAAAGTTTTTGTGGCATCATCTTGCACAGCATAATCAATGACAGTCCCGGTATTATCTTTAAGAATCGTACCATCCCCACCTTTCCCGTTCCATGATGCTCCCGACCAGGTAGCTGTAAAGTCAGGTGTAATTGTTTGCCCTGTAGTATCCGCTTTCCCACATATTTTAGTCTTGCCGGGATTAATTGTACCGGAAAGGGACCATGAAAATTTAACCTTTCCGCCTTGTATATTTTCTAATGTCCATCCGGTGAGATCAACAGCGGTATTTCCGACATTATATATCTCACTAAATCTGTCAGGTGAATAATTATTTTTTGGGTCACAATTCCGGGCAATAATAACTTGTGCAACACCTGTTTGATATAAAGTAATACCCACAAATAAAATAAGTAATAGTTTTTTCATAAATTTTGGTTTTAATGAGTGAATAAATTTATTTATTTTAATTGTTTATTATATAGGATTTAACCAGCCTATCCAGACGTGCAGAGAGAAAGAAGTCTCCGGCAAGATGCAGGGTTGTACTTCTTCTTTGTGTTTTCAGCCTTTAAAAGCATGGAAAATGATGGGTTTTTTGCGTTTATTGTTGTAATGAATCAACAAACTTATAAAAATATTTTTTAGAAAACAAATTCTATGACTAATAAAATGTTAAAATTCAGATGATTGTACCAGAATGGGAGATGCGTACCGAAATGGGATAGCTTCTTAAAATGGGAATTAATTTATTTGTGTAACTTTTGTGAGGAAAATGAAACATTATTGGGAAATAGTTAATTGAATATCTTCCTTCAACACTCTCTCACACTCTCACTTCGTGCCAAAAAACCTTGTACCTTTGCCTTATGAGTAAAAATGCGAAGCAGAAATATTATGTGGTGTGGCGGGGATTTAAACCGGGAATCTACAGCAATTGGGAGATGTGTAGAAAACAGGTTACAGGTTACGAAAATGCTCAGTATAAATCGTTTGCTTCGTTAGAAGAAGCGAGACGGGCTTTTGAGAAATCCTACGTAGAGATCAGGGAATTGAAAGGAAAGAAAGATTTGCACGAGCTTACCACCGGGCGCAAACCCATACTGAACAGCCTTTCGGTAGATGCTGCCTGCAAAGGAAATCCGGGGACTCTCGAGTACCATGGTGTCTATACTGACACACAAACGGAAGTATTCCGCCGCGGTCCGTATGCCGAAGGAACGGTGAATATCGGGGAGTTTCTCGCCATTGTGCTGGGACTGGCCTGGCTGAAGAAAAATAAACTGCAAATGCCCATCTATTCTGACTCGCGTACGGCCATTGCCTGGGTCAGGAAAAAACAGGTAAATACCAAGCTGAAATGGAGTGAGAAAAACAGAGAACTACTCCGTGCCGTTAACAGCGCTCAACAGTGGCTCAAAGAAAACGACTACGGCAATATTCCCATTCTGAAATGGGAAACACGTATCTGGGGAGAGATCCCGGCAGATTACGGAAGAAAATAGAATTGGATTACGGATTTTGCCGGGGACGGGCTCCAACTTCAAACAATCATCTCCACCTTTCACTTTTTATTCCGAAGCCGGAGATGATATAAGCCTTGAAAAAACAATTTTACAAAATCCGGTTGCCGGCATGAAATGATGACAACTGTAGCAATTCTGTTATTTTTCAGCACCCATCTTGCTCAGGTTTCTTTATTTCCTTATTTTTGTATACAACAAAACCGATACGGTATTTCAACACCAAACAAAAACTCATGCTTAAAAACAAACATTAACAACAGCCTTTTTACTCTTGTCATCGTTGGCTTTTTCGCAAAACCTTCATCACCGGATGGTGGCTACGCTGAATATCAAAAACAGTACTATTCAGTTATCGGATACCATAACTTTCCCGGCTGCCTTTTTAGCACACCACGATAGTTTGATTTTTTACCTGAATCCTCACTTGAAAGTAATGCTCACTGCCGGTGATTTCCGGATAGTGAAAACCCGAAAACAGGACAAGAAGCCGGATGCTCTTCGCTACGCCCTGCTGAAAACAGGAGTGCTCGTATATGCCATTCCCAATCCGGATAATAAAGGGCAAACCATTGACTTTGTGGGCGCTAACATAAAAGAATCTATTACCGGACTGATGCGTCTGTTGCCGCATTATGGAAAATATTCGTGGCTGGGCTTTGAAGGCAGCCGGCCTGACAACGTGATGAAAGGAACTTTTCCGCCGCTGCATTCGCCACTGCATTACAACATTCCGGTAAAAGGACAACAACCGGTTATCAGAGCCAGACTACAGCCCGAATCCCCGTTGACCACGTTGCCAAGATAACGCTGGAAAGTAACTGAACAATCATTTTGCACAACGCTTATCGTATCATCACCCGCACAATGGGGGTAACACCCTGGAGCACTCTGATATTATAAGTCCCTGTTAACGTAGTCCCGCTTTGAAATTGTGTACCAATGATGTATGGTCTGACATAATAATTGTAAGGGTCTTTTTTTTTGTCCACAGGTGGCGGACATTTCCGGCATTTGTAAGGCACCTCAATAGTTAACGGTTGCGCATAAAGTTTACCGGAAGTAGCCGAAAATGCTCTTCCGGTGGCATTGACAAACTGAAAATAGGCCAAAGCATTGTTGATTGTTTTTCTAAAAATTCTGGTTGCTCTGGAAAAAAGCTGTTGAAAATCACCACCCCGGTTAGTAATGGAAACGGTTATCCGGTATAGGTCTTCTCCCTTTTTGGTTTTCTTTATAGCTGCAATATAACTCACTGCAATACTGTTGATTTGCGTAGTTTCTCCGGCTTTTAAAGTTACGAAATTCTGTGCTTCTAATTGAACACCGGAAAAAATCAGGACAAGAAACAGGGCAGAAACAATTTTTCTCATTGTTTTTGGTTTTAAGAAATAAAAAGTCAGGTTAACACGAATTTTAAACAAAAATAGCAAAAATAATGTCAAAGTCAAATGAGTTTCGGCCAAATAATATTTTGAAGTGCTGAGCTCCAATAATTAACATAATTATTGCTATCTCTCCCGAAAGTTTTTGAGCACTTCAAAATATTATTTAACCATCTTTACGTTGCTGAAGAACGGTTAAATTTTTCCGTAATTTTGTGGAAACATTAACAGCTTAAAAACTTATATTATGTACGGAAAATTTAAAGAACATTTAGCCAGCGAACTTGCCAACATACGCAACGAAGGGTTGTATAAAGATGAACGCATTATCGTTAGCCCGCAAGGAGCTGAAATAGAACTGGAATCAGGAGAAAAGGTGCTGAATTTCTGCGCCAACAATTACCTTGGCCTTTCCAACCATCCCGAACTGATCAAGGCAGCCAAAGAGGGCCTCGACACACACGGCTACGGCATGTCGTCGGTGCGGTTTATCTGCGGAACCACCGATTTGCACAAAACGTTGGAACGGAAAATTGCCGAATTCTTTGGCACGGAAGACACTATTTTATATGCCGCTGCTTTTGATGCCAACGGTGGTGTCTTCGAACCGTTGTTCACCGAAGAGGATGTTATCATTTCTGACAGGCTGAACCACGCTTCCATCATCGATGGTGTAAGACTCTGTAAAGCACAACGTTATCGCTATCCAAACGGCGACATGACTGCTCTGGAAAGAGTGTTGAAGAAAGTGCAGAAAAACAGGTTCCGGGTCATCGTTACCGACGGGGTTTTCAGTATGGACGGTAATGTAGCGCCTGTGGACAAGATAGTTGAACTGGCCGAAAAATATGATGCTATGGTGATGGTTGACGAAAGCCATTCTGCAGGCGTTGTCGGCAATACCGGAAGAGGCGTCAGCGAGTACTTCAACATTACCGGACGCATTGATTTGATTACCGGGACACTTGGTAAGTCGTTCGGAGGCGCCATTGGCGGTTTTACAACCGGACGCAGGGAAATCATTGAAATGCTGCGCCAACGTTCGCGTCCTTATTTGTTTTCCAACTCACTGCCGCCCATGGTGGTCAATGCCGGTATTCGTATGTTCGACATGATGTCGGAAACCAATGCGTTGCAGGATAAACTGCACAAAAACACCGACTATTTTATGAAAAACATGACAGCTGCCGGTTTTGACATTAAGCCAACCCGGTCAGCCATTTGTGCTGTCATGCTTTACGATGCCAAATTGTCGCAGGATATGGCGACAAAATTATTGGATGAAGGAATTTATGTCATTGGCTTCTATTTCCCGGTAGTCCCTAAAGGAGAAGCACGTATTCGCGTACAGCTTTCAGCGGCTCACGAACAACAGCATCTGGATAAGGCCATTGCAGCTTTTACTAAAGTAGGTAAAGAACTGGGCGTTATAAAATAATTGAAAAAGATACAGGGTCGGTATTACAAGTCCCGGTTAGCCTGCGTTTTTTATACGGCTGATTGAGGATTGCAAATCCTCTTTCCCGGGGTATTCGGGTTGCAAACCCAAATGAGCAAAGTTTAAAGTTTCTTTGCGGTTTTTGCGTGAAATCTTTTAACCGATTGAAAAAAATTAACATGCCCTGATTATGATTGTCGGAACCGGAACGGATATTATTGAGATAAAGCGTATTGAAAGCTCTATTGAGCGAACCGAAGCGTTTGTAAACAAAATTTTCACCGAAGCGGAGCAGGATTATTGCAAAGCACAAAAAGCGGGAATATTCCAGAGCTATGCAGCACGTTATGCCGCCAAAGAGGCTTTTTTAAAAGCGTTGGGGACGGGCTATCGTTACGGACTGGCTTTCAGGGAAATTGAGGTGATAAATGACAAGTTGGGAAAACCGGAGATACTGGTTCATGGAAAAGTAAAAGCATTTATTCAGGAACAGAAAATCACAAATATCCACTTAAGCCTTTCGCATGTAAAAGAGATGGCACTGGCTTTTGTGGTGTTGGAGAAATAAACAACCAGTGTTTCTCTTTTTAGGTCGAACCAGACCTGAAAAGCGGGAAGACTTTTCGCTACCTTTCAGGTCTTGATCGACCTGAAAGGTCGTCAAAGCACCTTTTTCAACAATGTGTCCTTGTCCGGAATCTGGTTTTTGAAATTTTCGAGATGTAGTTTGGAATAAAGCATCGGGGCTAATGATTCTACGGGCTTGTAAAAAATAGATTTCTTCACTGCTTGTGGTTTAATGATGGTTCTTCCCGTATCAAAATAATTAATAATAAAAATAAGGATACTCAGAAAAAGCGCTCCTTTCAAAATCCCGAAGACAGCGCCGCCCAGTTTGTTCAGGAATCCGAGCATCAGAATATTGATAAATTTTTCTAACACTTTGGCCAGCGTCAAAACAATGATAACGACACCGATAAAAGTAACAATAAAAGATATGGCAGCCATATATTTGGGATCGACGTTAAAAAATTGTTTGAGGTATTCGGCTGTGAAATCGGAAAAATAGAATGCAAAATAGAGGCCGAGGATAAACGCTGCCAGTGAAGCAATTTCAATAATCAGCCCTTTCTTGTAACCGTTATAGCCAAACCATAAAAGCGGAATCAGTAAAATAATGTCCAGAAGATTAATGCTCATGTCCCGACCGTATTAATTTATTTCAAAAGTAGTAAAAAAGGCATAACCGGTTTACCCGATAATGCGTAGTTGTTTTCTCGGAATATTGAGAATGATGGCGCTGCCCACCACATCTATTTCCACCCTCACCCGGTTTTTTCCTTTGGCCTGTATCAAAATGCCTTTCAGTCCGGTTAGTTTGCCGGCCATGACCTCCACCTCTTTTCCCTCTTCCCAGGGTTGGTCTTCCTGCAACAACGGATCCATTTCAGTGAGATAAATCTTAACGGCATCAATTTGTTGTTGAGGCACAGGAACAGCTTTCCCTTCAAAACTGATATATTTAACCACCCCCTGTGTCTGCAGGACTTTGTAGTACTCTTTTTGCATGATATAAACAAAAATGTAAGAGCGAAACAGCGGTACCTCCACCCATTTTTTCCGGTCGCTCCACTGCCTTAATATTTTTTCTATCGGCAGGTAAAAGTCGATACCGATGCCTTCTAACTCTATAGCAACTTTTTTCTCCGTACGTGATTTAACGTATATGGCATACCAGACTTTTTTCTCTTTATCCATAGGTGTTGATTTTCACTACGATTTCAAATTTTTTTCGGATTTTTTTGCGATGCCTGTAATTTTCCGGTGTGTATCCGACCGTAATCAACAGCGGAATATTTTTCTCTTCCGGGACATGCAGCAGTTCTTTTACTTTTTTCTCGTCAAACCACCCCAGCATGCAGGTCCCCAGCCCTTCCTCCGTTGCCTCAAGGCAAAAGTGCACGGCAGCAATGCCTACATCTATCAGAGGATACTCTTTTTTCTTAATCCGGCCACCCACTTCGGTAATTATTTTGGGCTTTTCCATGACGATGGCAATAATAACCGGAGCCTGAGAGGCAAACATATTGAAAGAAGATAACGGTCCCCTGGCCGCTTTACCAACTTTTTTCACCAGTTCGGGATTGTTGATAACCACAAAAGTCCAGGGTTGTGAGTTACTTGCCGAAGGTGCCAAACGGGCCGCTTCGAGGCAACGTTCCAGTTTTTCCTTCTCGAGGGGTTTGTTCGTATATTTCCGGTCGCTTTGCCGCTTTTGTATTAGTTCAAGGAAATTTTTCATAGGCTAATAATTTTTGCCGGTTAAAAAAAGCTTTTTCGTTTTTTTAATATGCCCTGTACTACGGATGCCAGCAGTATCAATGCGCTGATATAAGCCGAAATACGAGCAATTATATCGCCGTGTTTTACGTAATAGGTCAGATGGCTGTTGAGGTTAAGTTGCCGGGCAATGACAGCCGCCTTCCAGTAGGCTGTTTTTTGCAGAATATCTCCTCTTTGGTTGATGAAGCCGGAAATACCTGTGGTGGCTGACTGTGCCACATCGCGGCGGGTTTCAATAGCACGAAGCACCGAAAAAAGAAAATGCTGACGGTAACCGGGTGTAGGGCCCCACCATCCGTCGTTGGTAATGACAATAATAAGCTCGGCCCCCGCCCGGACGGTTTTGTTCACAAAATCTCCGTAAATCGATTCATAACAAATCAACGGTGCTACTTTTACACCGGTTTCTGCATTGGTAAAAACGGTAGTGTGGTTGTCCTCTTTAAGGGTACCCACAATTCCACCCAAATTAATGGCATATTTTTCAAGTGGTTTCAGGAAAAACCAGGAGGGCATTTTTTCAACACCCGGAACGAGTTTCGATTTGTGATGAATCTGAACATAGGGCGAATTATCAAGATAAAAAGCGGTGTTATAAGCGTAATAGTACAAACCTTTTCTATAAAATCGTGCTGCAGGTGTTCGTTTTTCGTTGGGGCGGAGCCACCGAAAAGTGGAAGCGCCAATCACCACGGACAATTTGGGATACGGGTGGATAAATTTGCGCAGTGTTCGGATACTTTGCGACTGGCGCAGATTACCTTCCCAGACATTTCCCTGGATAGTCGATTCGGGAAATATCACGTAATTGGTGCTGTCATTTACTTTTTCTGCTGCAAGCTTAAGATTTTTTTGGAGAATTTCGGCAGGTGGCAAACCATACTCTTCGGTGTAAGGATCAATGTTGGGCTGAACCACCACCACATTTACCGGATTCCGGGTTTCCCGATAATGGGAATAAAGATAAAAAGAGGCGGAGAGCGGCACGAAGAGCAGTAGAAAAAGAATGATAAGGTTCTCAAACATCCGGATTTTTTCTTTTGAAAAATAATTCTGCAACACGTTAAATACCAGAATATTTATCACAATTACCCAAAAACTTCCGCCGAGAACCCCGGTAAATTCATACCACTGAATCCATATATGTTTGCTGGCAAAGACATTTCCGAGTGTGAGCCATGGCCAGGACAGCTGCCAGTTCATGTTAAAATATTCCCAGCTTATCCAGTAAAAAATTAAAATTCCAAACCCGCGACGGTTATTAAAAAGCCATTTTTTTGAAATATGAAACACCTGAAAAATCGCAGCCATGAAAAGAGAACTCAGCAAAATAGCAACGACTGCCCCTCCGTGTGTCGAATTCCATATCCACCATGTCGTAAGCACGTTCCAGATAAAAAAAGCGAGCCAGGCCAACCAAAACATCCCTCTCCGGCCGGTATCGCCCAACTGCTGCTGTACAAAGAATAATGGTACCAAAGCAACGAAAATCAGCGGAGTAAAACCATGTTGCGGCCACGAAGCCGCCAGCAGCAGCCCCGACAACAACGAAAGCAACAGTAAATGAATCCGCTTCATGGAAAAATTTTTGGGGCTAAATTAAGGCTTTTGCGTATTATCCCGGCAGGGAATCCACAAAACATCACAAACTCTTAGCTTTTCATAAAACCAATAACTTTTTCCCAAAACCCCTTTTCCAAATGACAATCGGAATGGCCGCGGTGGGGGATAATCCATAGTTCGGCACGACTCCCGGCGGCTTTTGCCAACCGTTTTCCTTCTTCCACCGGTACCGTCTTGTCTTCCTCTCCGTGAATCAGCAAAAAGGAAGCTTTAGCGTTAGCAATATGTTTTTCGGGAGCAATCTTATTCAAATCAAGGTTTTGGAAAACTCTTAAATACCGGAACATTAGCCAAATCATGGGATAGTAAGGAATATGATGGTCATTAAATTGTTTTTTCATCACTGAGGCAGGATGGGCAAAGGCTCCCACGGTAACAACCTTTTTTATTCTTTTGTCGTTACCGGCGGCATAGATGGAACCGGCTCCGCCGATGGACAGTCCGACAAGATAAAATGCCGGGTTTCCCGCTTTTCTGTTA
>VAOW01009578.1_pt1 | contig 18250 bp, 16 predicted proteins | sample 3393921 | NCBI WGS metagenome assembly VAOW01 (sample SAMN08290428, study PRJNA428436) | hydrothermal vent metagenome | isolation source: Deep-sea hydrothermal vent chimney | place: Indian Ocean: Southwest Indian Ridge | depth 2742 m m | reverse complement strand
ATATACCTCCGAACAACTTGTTGTTGTAACCATTCGTTCTACAAGATGTGTCTGGGCATTACCACCCTCTTTTTTACCGTATGAAAGCGTTGAAGAGCCCATATTCTTATTATTTAGGGTAATTACAAAACACAGGGCGGATGAGCGGCAATCCTACTTTGAGTCTGTTTTCAGGGTAAAATTAGCTGTATGGTGGTTCCATGGAGTGAAATTCAATCCTTAAAATGGGCTAAAGTGGGGAAGAAGATCGCCACTCATGAGTTTTGCAATTGCCCCTTTAAACTTGAAAATACTGTGCTGCTTTGCCTCACCGGGGCGTTTTCCGCCTGAGATTTGGTTGACATGATTTGATTTATAGTCAATATTGGCGTAAAGTGGGTAAGTGTGGGGAAGTATCCCATAAATATTTGCCAGGAAGATTTTTTTGTTGCGAACCGGGGGAGGCAGCCAGACCAGATGTTTCAGGGCGAGCACAAAAACACCATGGATGGTAAGGGGCGCGTCAATATTCCCGCTTCCTTTCGTGAGACCCTGCGTACCCGTTATGCGGATGAACAAGTCGTTGTCACACGCGACTACGATGGATGTCTGCGCGCTTATCCGCCCAGGGAATGGGAACGGGACGTGCTGGTTTCGGTGCGCCGACTTGATATTAATGATCCATATCGCCGCTCCTATGAACGTTATGTGGTGAGTCCCGCGGTCACATGCCTTCCCGACAGACAGGGACGTATCCTGTTGCCTGCTACATTACGTGAGTATGCGGAACTGGAGAAAACCGTGTTGTTTGCCGGTGGGGCCAGTCATTTTGAGATATGGGACATCAAGCGGAGGGAAGCCCGGATCAGGGAAGACCTGGCGATTCTGAAAAAAGGTCCACCGAGTTCCTGATGTGGCTTCCCATGTGCATATCCCGGTGTTGCTCAAGCCCTTTGTGGATGCCCTCTGTATCGACAGGGACGGGCGCTATGTGGATGCCACGTTTGGCCGCGGCGGCCATGCCAGAGCATTGCTTTCCCACTTGTCGGGCAAAGGACGATTGCTCTCATTGGACCGGGATCCGCAAGCCATTGCCGAAGGAGATCGGCTGGCGTCGGATGATGCGCGTTTTTGCGTCCGGCATTGCCCCTTCGCCGATCTGGGTGAGGCATTGGACGAGATCGGGTGGGGTAACGTTAACGGGATTGGTTTTGATCTCGGCGTATCATCGCCACAATTGGATGATGCCGGCCGCGGTTTTGCCTTTGGCAAGGATGGGCCGCTGGATATGCGCATGGACGCCAGCGGCGGCAAAACGCTGGCAGAGCGTTTGCAACGCGTGGGTGAACGTGAACTCGCCCGCATTTTGCGTGAATACGGGGATGAGCGTTATGCCGGACGCATTGCCCGCGCCATCCTGCGCGCGCGGGACAGGAATAGACTGATGCGCACATCAGAACTTGAAAACGTGTGTTTTCATGCCGTACCCGGACAGGCCCGATACGGGCGAACGCATCCGGCTACGCGCACGTTTCAGGCGTTGCGTATCTGGGTGAATGATGAGATGGGCCAACTGGAGGCGGGGATCAAAGGAGCCATGGATCGTCTGGCGCCGGGCGGGCGCCTGGTTGTCATTTCCTTTCATTCCGGAGAAGACAGGCGAGTGCGTGATTTGATTGAAGCCCGGGTGCGTTCCTGTGTTTGTCCGTCGTGGTTCCCTGTGTGCGTCTGCGGGAAGACTCCGGACATGCGTTGGGTGCGAAAAAAACCGTTACGCTCCTCCGAAGATGAATGCAACCTCAATCCACGCAGCCGCACGGCCATGTTACGTATTGCCGAGAAACTGCAATGATCGCTATTCGGCTGCCAGCAATGAATCCGAAACGTCATTCCATTCGTATGTGGCTGGCGCTGCTGTTGTCGGGATTGCTTGGCGCAGCGCAGGTCGGCATGACGCATAAGCGGCTGGAACTGGCCAGGCAACATGCATCCATGCAGCGTGAAGAACGTTCGTTGAATGCCGGGATCAGCCGTTTAAGACTCGAGTTGGCGACCTTGACCCGTCCTGAGCGGCTAAGACGTCTGGCTGTTTCGGAGTTGGGAATGCGGCCGCCCAAACCCGTACAGGTTATTCGCCCATGAAGGTTGGAAGGGATGTCTTTGTTCGCCGCCGCATCGAGGTCGTTACGGGTCTTTTGACATTGGCTTTCGCCCTGTTGGCGATTCGCGCCGTGGATTTGCAATGGTTGCAGGCAGGTCAATTGCAACAGTTAGCGGAAAAGCAACGCCAACGTGAATTCTCCATACCCGCGCCGCGAGGCCCCATTATGGATATCCATGGGCGCGTACTGGCCGAGAGTATTCAGGTACCCTCCATATCAGCGATGGCGAATGAAGTGCCCCGTGATCGCATTCGTGCTCTTGCCAAGGCGCTTGGTATACGGAAATCACGCTTGGCAAAACGTTTACACGGCCGCCGGGGGTTTGTCTGGTTGGCGCGTCAGATGAAGCCCGGAACAGCCCGGCGCGTGATGGCTTTGAATATTCCCGGTGTGCGCCAGGAAATGGAATGGCGCCGCTTCAACCCTCTTGGGCCTGCCACGGGACATCTGCTCGGGTTTGTTGGCGTAGACGGGATCGGGCTTGAGGGACTGGAGCATAGTCTGGATACGAAACTGTCCGGCTTGCCCGGACGCATGCGGGTGCGGCGTGACGCGCGCGGCGTTTCCCTGCCCGGCGGGACATGGCTGACGAAGCCCAGAATGGGACAAAAGGTTTCACTCTATCTGGATGCTACCATTCAGAGTCTGGCTTATGCGGCGTTGGCCGAAGGCATTCGGACTCAGAGGGCAAAAAGCGGTTCCGTGGTCGTGATGCGTCCAGGCGACGGTGCGGTGCTGGCCATGGTGAACTGGCCTGGTTTCAATCCCAATGATTTTCACCGCTATCGTCCCAGCCAATGGCGCAACCGTGCCGTGACCGATGTGTTTGAGCCGGGTTCGGTACTCAAACCTTTCGCCGTGGCCGCGGCTCTGGAGACGGGACGTTGGCGGAAACAGTCCCGAATCTTCTGTGAGAACGGGCATTTCAGAGTGGCGAATTATGTGATTCATGACGATCATTCAGAGGGCTGGCTGGACATGACAGGCATTCTGGCCCGATCGAGCAATATCTGTGCGGCAAAGTTGGCGCTGGATATAGGGCCCCAACGATTACATCGCATTCTGGAGAAGGTTGGATTGGGCCGCCGGACAGGAGTCGGGTTAAGCGGGGAGTCTCCCGGCATTCTGCCCCCCGCGGAGCGTTGGGGACCGGTGGAAACAGCCACCATAGCCTTCGGTCAGGGAGTCGCCGTTACGCCGTTGCAGCTTGCGACGGCATTTTCTGTTTTGGCCAATGGAGGTCTCCATGTCTCGCCAAAAATCATCCGGGGGCATGCATATGCAAAATCATACCGGGCGATGCCTGAGAAAATCGCCCGCACCGTGTTGCGCATGCTCGTCCATGCAGCCAGCCCTGAAGGTACGGGAGCGTTGGCCGTGCCTGCCGGTTATCGGGTGGCCGGCAAGACCGGTACGGCACAGAAACCCGACGGACATGGCGGCTATGCAAAAGGGGACTTTACCGCGGTGTTTGCGGGCGCCGTGCCGGCGGACGATCCGAAACTGGTGATTGCCGTCATGTTGAATGATCCCCGGCGAAGTATTTATGGCGGCAAGGCGGCCGCCCCCGTTTTTCGGCATATCGCGGCGGCGGCTTTACCTTATCTTGGTATTTTGCCCCGGAGATCCGCGCATGACTGGCGGAGCCTGCCTGTGATCGCCGGCGAGGCGTCCGCGCCGGCGATGGGTGACGGACTTCCGTCCTTGTATGGACGGTCATTACGCCAGGTGCGCCAACTGGCATCGGCTTCCGGTTATCAGTTGCGTGTGCATGGCAGCGGCTGGGTGGTGCGTCAAAAGCCGGTGGCCTTAAGCCATATGGATACGGGCGCCATGCTGGAGGTCTGGCTCAATGACTGATGCACGGATAAAATTGATTGAAATCAGCAGGCGTCCCGCCCGATCCCTGAGCGATCTGGCAGAGGACCGGGCGTGGCTTTGTGGCGATTCGGAAGTGTGCGGACTGTCCGACGACTCACGCTATATTCAGCCCGGAGAAGCATTTCTTTGCCTGCCCAGGGCCGGTGAGAAAGTGGGCGATTTTATTCGTCAGGCGGAGGATACGGGTGCCGTCGCAGTGGTCTCCGTAGGGCGCCGGACGCTCGATATGCCATTGCCGCATCTGGCTCTGCCGGATATGAATGCCGCGGGCCGTTTGTTGCGCCGGTGGTTCGGCACGGAGCAGGCGCCCGTGCAGATGATCGGCGTAACCGGAACCGATGGTAAAACAAGTGTGGCGTGGATGCTGCGCGAGGCCATTGCCCGTAAGTCCAAACGTGCATGGGCTGTGGGAACATTGGGCTGGATCAGGGATTCCCGTGATGTTCTGGATATTGGCAATACCACGCCCTCCATGCTGACGCTGCACCGGCTTCTGGCGGCGGCACGGGATATCCATGTGCCGGCCATTGTTTGCGAAGTTTCTTCCCATGGAATCGCCCAGCAACGTATCGCGGGGATCCCCTTCCGTACTGCGGTCTGGACCACGATGGGGCACGACCATTTACAGGCGCATGGTGGTTTTGAGGCTTATGCAAGCCTCAAACAGAGATTCATCCATCAGGTCGCGGAAGATGAGGGGCCGGTGATCTGCAATGCGGATGATGAAGCTGTTCGCATGCGCACGCCATTATCAGCATTGAAGTATGGTCATGGCTTGTATCGTCAAGATTTGACCATGGGCTGGGAGCAGGAGCTTCCCGGCATGCTTCGGCTCAAGTATTTCGGGGAAGGCAAACCCGGCGAAGTGTGTATTGAGGATATTCCGCCGGGGGAATTTCATGCGGAGAACCTTGCCGCCGTGGCGCTGACACTACTCGCGGGAAAGCATGCGCAGTTCAGGGAACTTCCGAAACTCCTTTCCGGCATCAGCGCGCCGCCCGGACGTATGCAGCCGATGAACATCGGACGCTGGCAGGTGTTCGTGGATTATGCGCATACGCCGGAAGCGCTTGAATCCTGTCTCCGCGCCGCACGCAAGTTGACGCAGGCGAGACTGATGCTGGTATTTGGTTGTGGCGGCGAACGGGATCGGGAAAAGCGGCCACGGATGGGAGAGATTGCGACGCGCCTTGCCGATGTTGTGTGGGTGACAAGCGATAATTCCAGAGGTGAGGTGCCGGCGGTGATAGCCTCCGAGATCGAGCAGGGCATCCCCCATCCGTACCCTGCCGAGGTGCGTTTGCAGTTGGACCGCAGGCGGGCCATTTCCGAAGCCGTTCATGCGCTTCACCGCGGCGACGTGCTGGTGATTGCGGGTAAGGGACATGAATCCTATATGGAAGTTGCGGGTGAACGAACGCCATGGAGCGATGCGGAAATAGCGATATTCGCCTTACGTGAAAAGTCGGAAATGACGGAATTCAGGGCATGCGCATGACGAGCCATGCATTGCAGGCGAGTACGCGAGGAGCGTGGTATGGCGCACCGCCTCCCGAAGTGTCGGGCGTGAGTACCGATACGCGGACCTTGAAGAAAGGAGATGCCTTTCTGGCGCTCCGGGGGCCAACATTTGACGGGCATCAGTTCACCGCCCGGGCCATGAAGCATGGCGCATCGGTTCTGATTGTGGATCGTAAGGGAAAGGATGCGGGAGATACGTTGCGGCAATCGCGGGCGTTGCCCTGCCTTGAGGTCAGCAACACGCTGGACGCCCTGGGCGACATTGCCCGCGCATGGCGAAAACAATTGTCCGGAACGGTGGTGGCCATTACGGGTTCTTATGGTAAAACCACGGTGCGTTCGATGCTGGAGCATGGGTTAAGGCGTCTGGGATTGAACGTGGATGCAACGAAAGCGAATGACAACAATCTCATTGGCGTACCGAAAACGGTGTTGTCCATCGAACGGGACGCCGATGTAGCGCTGGTGGAATGCGGCGTCAGCGAAGCAGGCGAAATGCAGCGGCAGGCCGGGATTGTGCGGCCGGATATTGCGGTGATTACGGGGCTTGCTCCCGCCCATGCGGAAGGCCTGGGGAATTTACGCGGCGTGGCGCATGAAAAGAGTTTGCTGTTGCGACACATTGCGAAAGACGGATGTGTGGTGTTGGGCGCCGGTGTCTCCGCCATGATGCGCGTGACATTGCCCTCTGATGCGGTTTGTCTGGATATGGGCGACGCTACGGATAGTTCCGTGGTGTGCTGGAAGATGCGAAATACCACTTGTGAATTGAGCCTTGGAGAAGAATCGGCAACGGTTGAACTTGATATGCCGGCGTGGCACTGGGCGGCGGACATGGCGCTTGCCGCTACGGTGATACGCTATCTGACGCAGAAGCGTATCGATGAAATTTCGGCTTCACTTTCCGGCTGGAAAACGATGCCGGGACGCATGCAATGCTTGCCGGGTATTCATGGATCAACGGTCATCCATGACGCCTACAATGCCAATCCTGCCTCCATGATTGCCGCCCTTGACGCCCTCAGGCAGATACCCGGACGTCACTTTGTTGTGCTTGGAGATATGGCGGAGCTGGGTGAAGCATCGCAGTCCCTGCACAGGGGACTGGATGTATCAGGAATGGACGGGGCTGTTCTGGCGGGCCGGAAGATGAAAGCGCTGGCTGATAGATGCGCAGGCGCCGAGTGGGTTTCAGACGCCGATGCGGCGATACGAAGAGTCCATGGCTGGAATCTTCGCGCCGGTGATGCGGTGTTGGTCAAGGGCAGTCGCTGCATGGGGCTGGAGGCTGTGGTGGATGCGCTGACGCAAGGGGGAAAAGCCGATGCTGTATAATCTGCTTTTTCCGTTAGCGGATCGGTATGCCTTCTTCAACCTGTTTCAGTACATTACCTTTCGTACTGTTTATGCGCTGATTACCGCGTTGTTGCTGAGCTGGATTCTGGGCCCGGCTTTTATCCGCAGGCTTAAATTGCACCAGGGGAAAGGGCAGCCCATTCGCAGCGATGGTCCTGCCACCCATCTGAGCAAAGCAGGAACCCCAACGATGGGTGGCGTGCTCATCCTGTTCGTGCTTGCCATTTCCACGCTGTTATGGGCTGATTTGACCAATGTTTTCGTATGGCTGGCCCTGTTTCTTACCATTACTTACGGTACGATTGGCTGGTATGACGATTATTTGAAGGTGGTTCGGGGCGATTCCAGGGGCTTGCCGGGTCGATGGAAGCTTGTTTTACAGATCCTTTTCGGGACCATAGTCGCGGTGGGCCTGATGCAATTGACACAGCCGATTGTGGATATTCCATTTTTCAATAAACAATGGCATATGGGTTTATGGTACGTCCCCTTTGTGGTGCTGGTGTTGGTGGGAAGCTCCAATGCCGTCAATCTGACGGATGGACTGGATGGATTGGCGGTCGCGCCGACCTTTATGGTGGCGACGGCGCTGGCGGTCGTAGTTTACCTGTCCGGGAATGCCAGATTCTCCGAGTATTTGCTTATACCGCATGTGGTTGGTGCAGGTGAGCTGACTGTATTTTGCGGGGCGATGGTGGGTGCCTGCCTGGGTTTTCTCTGGTTCAACACCTATCCGGCGCAGGTCTTTATGGGTGATGTTGGCGCATTGGCGCTCGGTGGCGCACTCGGTTTTGTGGCCAGCGCCGTACACCAGCAATTCCTGTTGGCCATTGCCGGCGGTCTGTTCGTACTGGAGGCGGTGAGCGTCATGGTGCAGGTGGCATCGTTCAAGTTGACGGGGAAACGGGTGTTTCGCATGGCGCCGATTCATCACCACTTTGAACTCAAGGGATGGGCAGAGCCCAAGGTGATCGTTCGCTTCTGGATTATTTCCCTGATCCTGGCGCTGGTTGCGCTATCGACATTGAAGATCCGATGATGAAGTGGAAAAAAGACAAGACGCAGCCGGACACCGCCGTGATAGGCATGGGCCGGACAGGATGCTCCGTAGTCCGTTTCCTGGATATTCTTGGCATCGCCTGCGCTGCGTTTGATGAAAAACTCAAAACGCTGCCGGAAGATATACATACCCCATTGCATACGGGCAAACTTCATGTCAGGGATTTGCAGGGTTATTCACGGGTAATTGTCAGTCCCGGCGTGGACTGGCGGCATCCGGCGCTGGCATATGCGCGGGAACAGGGCGCGTGCGTCATGGGTGATCTCGATCTGTTCAGTGAACGGTTCTCCGGCGATTTGATTGCCGTCACCGGCACCAATGGTAAAAGTACCGTGGTACATTTACTGGGTTTGATACTGGAGGTGTTGCCCGGCGGCGCCGAGGTGGGAGGAAATATCGGCGTAGCCATGCTGGATATACTGCATGACGAGACCGGCCCTGCGCGCGCGGTGCTTGAGTTATCCAGTTTCCAGTTGGAGCGCTGCCATGGCATTCATCCCAAGTGGGCGGCGCTACTGAATGTGCAGCCGGACCATGCGGATATGCACGATGATTTTAACAGCTATAAAGCCGCCAAACTGAGGCTGTTCGAGCAACAGGGCGGCGGCGATACGGCCATGCTGCCATCGGATGCATGCTGGGATAATTTGACGGACGATCTGGCGGCTCGCGGTGTACGGGTGCGGCGCTTTGGTATCACAAAAGACGGATCACGGGTAGATGCCGGATTGCAGCCGAAACAGGATGGAGATTCTGAAAAGGGTGCAGGCAAGCTGTTCTGGACGGAGACGGGCGTGCGTCGTGATATTCCGTTTGAACGCCTGCGGGTGCGGGGTGTTCATCAGCGGATCAATCTGGCTGTGGCTGCTCAGGCGGCGGCGGATCTCGGCGTGTCAGCCAATGTCATTACCGAATCCCTGACCGTATTCCGGGGTCTTGACCACCGTTTGCAATATATCGGATGCCGGCTGGGCAGGGCATGGTACGATGATTCCAAGGCGACCAATCCGGATGCGGCGCAGGCGGCTCTTGCTTCATTTGATCAGGTTATCTGGATATGTGGCGGTCTGACCAAGGGCCTTGATTTGATGCCGCTGACAGAAACGGTGAAGCAACACGTCGCCAGTGTTTACATGATTGGAAAACAAACAAAGCCATACAGGGAAATGCTCAGGCTGGCGGGCGTTCCCTGTAAAGTTGCCGGTAATATGCACAGGGCGGTTCGTCTTGCCGCGGAGTGCAAGCTTTCGCTTCCTGTTTTGCTGTCACCGGCAGCGGCCAGCCAGGACCAGTTTAAGGATTACGCAGATCGTGGAGACAAGTTCGCCGAGGCTGTAGCCGCATTGGAGAAAGCGGCATGAATACTTCGATGCAGCCGGAAACAAAAACGTTGGCGCCTGCCGATCCCGTCATGGCCGGCGGGGTGCTGCTACTGGCCGCTGTAAGCCTGATCATGGTCGCCAGCGCCAGCATGAGCCTGTCCGAAGCGCGTTATGGCGATGCCTGGCGAATTATTGGACGCTGGTCAGTCTACATGCCGCTGGGTCTTGTGCTGATGTGGTGCATATCCCGTATCGAAGTCGCCTGGTGGCGGGTGGCCATCATGCCCATGCTGGGATTCGCTTTGTTGTTGATGGCTCTGGTTCTGGCACCGGGCGCGGGCGTGGAGATCAACGGTGCAAGACGCTGGTTTTCCCTGCTCGGCCTGACCGTGCAACCGGTAGAATTCATCAAGCCTGTTCTGGTAATTTATATGGCTTATTACATGAGTCGTTTTCCTGAGCGGCTGAAGCAGTTTTCCAAGGGTCTGGCGCCCATGCTGGTGATTCTTGGCGTTACGGTACTGTTGCTGTTGTTGCAGCCGGACTTCGGCAATGCCGCACTGCTGGTGGCGCTTTGTCTGTGCATGTGGTTTGCGGGCGGCGTACCGATGCGGCATCTCATGCTGGTGTTCACGGGTATCGTTCCTGCCGGCATGATTATTCTACTGGCTGAGCCGTATCGTATTCGACGGTTGCTTACTTTCATGGATCCATGGGCCGATCCGCTAGGTAGCGGTTATCAGCTTGCGCAATCCATGATCGCCTTTGGCGCAGGCGGCCTGTATGGCGCGGGTCTGGGGCAGAGCGTACAGAAACTGTTTTACCTGCCGGAGCCATTTACCGATTTTATTACCGCGGTGCTGGGGGAAGAATTCGGTCTTGCGGGAACGCTTACCCTGATTGCCCTGTTTGGCATCATTCTGTGGCGAAGCATGTGGCTGGCTCGTCATGTCAGGGATATGTATCAGCGCTTGCTGGTCCTGGGGTGCGCGGTGCTGTTGGCCATCACGTTCTTTATCAACATGGGCGCGGCCATGGGGATTATACCAACCAAGGGGATGCCCATGCCGATTCTGTCCTATGGCGGCAGCGCCCTGTTTGGTTCCTGTATCCTGCTGGGACTTATTTTTTCCGTCCAACGCCATCTTCCACAAAACATGAGATGTTCCGGGGTCAGGTCTTGATCCGGAAGGGATTATGCATCGCCGGCGGCGGCACGGGCGGGCATGTGTTTCCCGCGCTGGCGCTGGCGGAGATTGCCCGGCGTCACTGGCCGCATTTGCAGGTCTCGTTTGTTGGCGCCGAACGTGGACTGGAAGCACAATTGCTTCCCGAGCGCGGCGAGCGGGTGCTGTTGCTGGCGATGCACAGCGTGCAGGGCGCCGGGCTTATGCAAAAGCTGCGCGTAATTGCATGGGAATTGCCGCGGGCTGTTTTGCGTATCTGGAAGCACTGGCGCGCCGCACGCCCCCGCCTGGTGGTGGGCGTGGGCGGCTATGCCAGCGTAGCCGGCGTGACGGCGGCGATGCTGCGTCGCATACCCGTGTTACTCTACGAACAGAATGCCGTACCGGGCCTGGTCAACCGAAAGCTGGCCCGTTTCAGTCAGGGTGTTCTTCTGGGATTTGCGGAGGCCGCGGACGGCTTGCCACGTAACAAGTGCAGGCATACCGGCAATCTCGTTCCACGGATTGTCCGCGAGGTTCACTGGCAGCCTCATACACCGCCGCGGCTGATTGTACTGGGCGGATCGCAGGGTGCGAAATTTCTGAATGAAACCGTGCCTGCATCCTGCCGGACACTGAAACGTGCGGGGCATCTGTTTACGGTTACGCACGTAGCGGGCGAGGGCGCTGGCAGAGTGGAAACAATTGCAAGAATTTACCGCGATGCCGGAATTGACGCCGAGGTGATCGGTTTTTGCCGTGACATGCCGGGATTGTACGCCGTGGGCGATCTGATGATTGCCCGCGCAGGTGCCATGAGCGTCAGTGAAGCCGCCGTGGTGGGAATGCCGACAATTTTTGTGCCTTTACCGAGTGCGGCGGATGATCACCAGCATCATAATGCCCGCGTTCTGACATCCCGCGGGGCTGCCGTCATCGTGGATCAGAAGGACTGCGATGCGGATCGCCTGGCCGATGACATTGGGAAATTGCTGTTCGATGGCGGACGTCTGAAGGCAATGAGCGAGGCTGCGGCGCAATCCATTCCCGAACAGGGTGAAGGGAAACTGCTGGATATGCTGGGAACGTGGCTAGGTGCGGCATGAAACGGTGGGTGCGGCACATACACTTCACCGGTATCGGCGGTATCGGCATGAGCGGTATTGCTGAACTGCTGCATAATCAGGGATTTTCCGTACGGGGCTCGGATGCGGCGGAAAGCGCCAATGTTGAGCGGTTGCGTTCGCTCGGTATCCATGTGTTGATCGGACACCGGGCCGGGCGGCTGGGGAAGGCCGAGGTGGTGGTCGTTTCATCCGCCGTTCCCGACAACAATCCCGAACTGACGGAAGCGCGCGAGCGTGGAATTCCAATTATTCCCCGTGCTGAAATGTTGGCGGAACTGATGCGAATGAAGCAGGGCATTGCTGTGGCCGGGACTCATGGAAAAACCACGATTACATCGCTGATTGCGCATGGCATGGAGACAGCGGGACTGGACCCGACGTATGTCATCGGTGGTCGCCTGATTGCGGGCGGCGGTAATGCGCGGCTGGGCGACAGCCCATGGCTGGTAGCCGAAGCGGATGAAAGCGACGGTTCGTTCCTGCAGTTGACGCCGACCATTGCCGTGGTCAGCAGTATTGATCCCGAACATCTCGACCATTATGGCGACTTTGAACATCTGATGGACGCCTTCCGACAATTTAGCGCAAGCGTTCCCTTCTACGGGCGCGTGGTATTGCACCACGAGCATCCGAATGTGGCGCTGTTGCGGGATGCCTTGCACAAGCCCGTGATCACCTATGGACGCAGCCCCCAGGCCGATATTCACCTGTTGGCGACGAAGCAGAAAGAAGCAGGCCAGCAGATCCGTGTTGGCTCGGCGAAGGGAGACGCGCCGGGTGAATTCTTTCTCGCCATGCCGGGCATACACAATGCTGAAAATGCACTGGCGGCGATTGCCGTGCTGCTTGAACTGGGCGTGGATGCAGAAACAATCCGTCAGGGTCTGCAATCGTTTGAAGGTATTCAGAGGCGTTTCCAGTGCGCGCAATTGAATCAGGGCACCCTGGTGGATGACTATGCGCATCATCCCCGTGAAATTATGGCGACGCTGGCAACGGCGCGCGCATGCTGGCCGGATGAGCCGCTTCTGGTGCTGTTTCAGCCGCATCGCTATACCCGCAGCCGGGATTTAATGGACGAGTTTCTGGGCGCGTTTGACGAAGCCGCCGAAGTGGTGCTGTTGCCGATTTATGCCGCCAGCGAGGCTCCGATTGCCGGTATCAGTCATACAGCCATGGCAGCCGGCATGAAGAAGCGGGGACACCGCAATGTACGTTGTTGCGAGGGGCTCAACGAGGCGTGGCACATTGCCGACGAATCACTGGCGGCTGGCCGGACGGTCATGCTGCTGGGAGCGGGTTCCATCGGTGTGCTGGGTATGAAATTACGTCAAAATCAAGTGCCGGAGTCAGGTCTTGAATCGCGGACGGATTAAGGGATGAAACGAACGGTGCGTAGTTCGAGACTTGTCCCCGATTCCGGATCGGCCTGGCATGCCCTGTTGGAAGGATGGGGCGCATTGCGTGAAAATGAACCGATGTCGCGTCATACGACGCTGGGCGTGGGCGGTGCCGCGCGCTGGTATTTCAGGCCGGAAAACAGGGAGGGCGTTATCCGCGCCATACGGTGCGTTCCCTCCGATGCGCCCCTGTTGCCGCTCGGTCGGGGCAGCAATCTTTTGGTCCCCGATGATGGGTTCCCCGGTCTGGTGATGGATCTGGGCGGTCTTTCAGGAATATCCGGTGAAGGAACACGGATGATGGCCGAGGCCGGAACCCGCATGAACAGGCTGTCGCGGCGGTGCGCTGAAGCAGGGCTTGCCGGTCTTGAGTTTATGGCGACGGTTCCCGGCGACGTGGGAGGTGGCGTCGCCATGAATGCCGGAGCGTTCGGTCAACAGGTATCCGATACGCTGCAATGTATCGAGGTCGTGGAAAGAGATGGTAAGACGGCGAAACTGAATGCTAAAACGCTGGATATGACCTATCGCCACACGCTTCTTCCTGCCGGAGCCATCGTGATTGCGGCATTCTTTGAACTTCAGCCGGATGAACCGGAAGCGATTAAAGATCGTATGCGCAATATGCGCAGGAAACGGAGCTGCGCTCAGCCCCTGGAGAAACCGAATTGCGGTTCGGTATTCAAAAATCCACCGAATGATCATGCCGCACGACTGATCGAAGCCGCGGGACTGAAGGGGTTTCGCATGGGCGGTGCATGTATTTCGCCTGAACATGCCAACTTCATTATCAATGAAGGTCAGGCCAGCAGCAGTGATGTGCGGGCGCTTATCCGGCATGCGCGGGAAACGGTGGAACGGCGTTTTGGCATCAGGCTGGAACCGGAAGTGCGTATGCCGGGGGGTGCGCTATGAACGGCGCGTTCCGGGACAGGCGGGTTGGCGTACTCATGGGCGGCATTTCCAGCGAACGGGATATTTCGATCAAGTCGGGAAGCGCCATTCTGGAAGCCTTGCTGGCAAGGGATGTAGCCGCATTCGGTATTGATCTGGATGGCGACTGGGTTGAAGAGATTCGTGACGCCAACATGGATGTCGCCATGGTTGCCTTGCATGGGCGTTGGGGCGAGGACGGGGCGGTGCAGGGATTGCTTGAAATCCTGCGAATCCCCTACACGGGTTCCGGTGTTCTGGCTTCGGCATTGTGCATGCACAAGCAGTTGTGCAAGGCCGTACTGGAGAAGGCAGGCGTAAAAACGGCCGTGGATATTCCCGTTACGGAGGATGGGCCGATTCGCTATCCGGTGGTGATTAAGCCGGTGGCTGAAGGTTCCAGCGTTGGCCTGCATATGCTGAAGCGTGCGGAGGATTGGCGCAGGCTGGCCATCGAGAATATCGGCGCATGGATGGCGGAAATGCCGGTGAAGGGGGTGGAAGTGGCTGTTTCCGTATTGAACGGCAGGGCGCTGCCGCCTGTGGAGGTTGTACCGAAATCGGGCGTTTACGATTTTGAGGCCAAGTACGCGTATGGCGCAACAGATTATTTTTGTCCCGCGAGGTTGCCGCCGGAAACGCTCCGTTTGTGCATGCAGCGGGCCGAGCAGGCGGTAGCGGTAAGCGAATGCCGGGGAGCGCCGCGCGTGGACATGATTGTTGCCGATGGGGGAGAGCCGATCGTTCTGGAAATCAATACAGTGCCCGGCATGACCGGAACGAGCCTGCTACCGAAGGCGGCCCTGACCGCAGGCATGGATTTTCCGGATTTGTGTTTGCGTATGTTGAATGCAGCCCGGCTGGACGGGCCGGAACGCCAGGCCGATGGAGTAACGATATGATCCGCCAAAATCGCAAGCGCCGCTTGGTGAACAAGGGGAGAGCGAAAGGGAGGGCGAAAAGGAGAGCGGCATCCCTGTTAAGGCGTATGGGGCGCGCCTTTATCGGAGCGGCCGGGTTGGCGGGCGTCCTGGCGTGTGCATGGTGGCTGAATCAGGCATTGTCTGTAGAGAGATGGACGATTCGCGGCGTGCCTGAACATCTGGAAACAGCGATTGACACGGAAATGAAGGCACTGAAGCCGCTGGACTTTGTCCACGCATGGCCTTCCCGTTTGCGCGGGGAACTGCTGAAGCGCTTGCCTGATCTGGCGGATGTGGAGATTTCGCGAAAATTGCCGGGCAGGGTGAAAATTATCGCAAGAAAGCGGGTTCCGGTTGCGTTGTGGCAGGGGCGGGGTGGAAAAGTATGGCTGGTGGATGGGCATGCCGTGGCCTATCGCGTGATACGCCATGGTGAACAGGCGGACCTGCCTTTACTGCGTACGTCTGTATCCGAACTGGGCGACGCAGTCAGTCTGATGCTGACCATGAAACAGGAAGATAATGCTCGCTATGCGCATTTGAGCGAATTGATCGCTGAAGGTGCAAGCTGGCGTATGAATTTTGAGCGGGGTCAAAGCTGGCTACTGCCACATAACGATGGCAGCGGTCAACGTATGCGGGATTTGATCGTTCTCATGCATCAGAAGCGCTGGCGCGGCGGAAACTGGCGCATTGATGCGCGCATGCCTGCGCGCTGGTTCATCAGGAGATCAAAGATTGGAGGAGTGGTCTAATGGCCAGACACGATCAAATTCTTGTCGGTCTGGACATCGGAACCAGCAAAATTGCCTGTGTGGTGGCGGAAGCGGGACCGGATGGCAGGCTGGATATTGTCGGTGTCGGTACGCATCCGTCGCGTGGTTTGCGCAAAGGCGTGGTCGTGAATATCGAGAGTACGGTTGAGTCCATACGTATGGCGGTTGAAGAAGCCGAGTTGATGGCGGGGATTGAAATCAAGTCTGTTTTTACAGGCATTGCCGGTAGCCATATCCGCGGTTACAACAGTCACGGCGTGGTGGCGAGCAAAGGCGGTGAGGTCACCTCCGAGGATGTGGAGCGTGTGATCGATGCCGCTCGCGCCATGAATATTCCGGCTGACCAGAAAATTCTGCATATTTTGCCGCAGGAATACATTATCGATAATCAGGATGGCATCCGTGAGCCGGTGGGTATGAGTGGCGTCCGCCTTGAAGTCAAGGTGCATATTGTGACTGGCGCCGTATCGTCGGCGCAGAATATCATCAAGTGCTGCAACCGCTGTGGTCTGGATGTCGCCGATATGGTCCTGGAACAGGTGGCCTCCAGCGAGGCGGTTCTGGCGCAGGATGAAAAGGATATCGGCGTAGCACTGGTGGATATCGGTGGAGGTACGACGGACATTGCGGTATTTCTCGATGGTGCCATACGCCATACGGTCGTGATTCCTATTGGTGGCGATCATTTGACCAACGATCTCGTTGTGGGATTGCGCACCAGCGCCCGCGAGGCGGATCAACTCAAGAAGAAATACGGCGCTTGCATGGTGTCGCTGGTTTCCCCGGAGGACCAGGTGGAGGTACCCAGTGTCGGCGGACGTCCGCCGAGGCCCATGCCGCGCCAGGTGATGGCTCAAATTCTGGAGCCGCGCGTGGAGGAGCTTTTCGAGCTGGTGAGAACCGAGTTGCGCCGATCGGGTTTTCAGGAACTTATGGCTGCCGGTCTGGTGTTGACCGGAGGCAGCAGTTTGCTGGATGGCACGGTCGAATTGGCTGAGGAGATATTCGACATGCCGGTTCGGCTTGGCCGGCCAAACAGTGTGGGAGGACTGGTGGATGTGGTGTCCAGTCCCATCTATGCCACGGGGGTCGGTCTTATCCAGTACGGACAACACTATCGACAAACAACGCCGCTAAAGGGGAAATCAAATACGCCGACATTTGCCCGCGTGTGGGCGCGTATGCGACATTGGTTCGGTAGCGATGCGGCATGAAACTGTTCAACAGCGCCATTGCGAAGCCAGCGGGCCGTGGCAATCCCTTTTTACGATGACCTGCATGGACCGGTTACAATTTATTAACATATCAGGAGGAATATTATGAGCACGTTATATACATTGGAGGATACGTTGGGGCAATCAGCTCAACTCAAGGTGATTGGCATCGGTGGCGGTGGCGGCAACGCCTTGAATAATATGATTGATCAAAATCTTCGTGGCGTGGATTTCATTATTGCCAACACGGATGCGCAGGCTATCGAACACAGCAGCGCGGAGACCAAGATTCAGCTTGGCGCGGAAATTACGCGCGGTCTGGGCGCTGGAGCCGACCCCAAGGTCGGCAAGATGGCGGCAGAGGCCGAGCGTGAGCGTCTACGTGAATTACTGACGGCTACGGATATGATTTTTATTACCGCGGGCATGGGCGGCGGCACAGGCACGGGCGGGGCGCCGGTCATCGCCGAAGTCGCCAGGGAGATGGGCGTGCTGACGGTTGCTGTCGTGACCAAGCCGTTCAATTTTGAAGGCAAGCGGCGCATGCGCCAGGCGGAAGCCGGTATTGCCGAGCTGGGTTCGCACGTGGACACGCTAATCATTATCCCTAATCAGAAGCTGATTGGCGCCGTCGGCAAACATACGACCATGCTGGAGGCGTTTCGTAAGGCGGATGATGTGCTTTTGCAGGCGGTGCGCGGCATTGCCGAGCTGATTACCCATACCGGCTACATGAACGTTGATTTCGCTGACGTAAAGGCCGTGATGAGCGAAACCGTCGGTATGGCCATGATGGGCAGTGGCGCGGCCAGCGGCGAAAGCCGGGCCTGTGAGGCGGCGGAACGGGCGATCTCTTCGCCACTGCTGGAAGATATCGACATCCACGGTGCTTGCGGCATTTTGGTGAATGTCACCGGTAGCGAGGATATGACGCTTGCCGAGTATGATGAAGCGGTCAGTATCATTCATAACATGGCGGATGAGGACGCCAACATTATCTGCGGCATGGTCTATGACCAGAATGCAGGCGATGAGATGCGCGTCACTGTGGTGGCGACGGGATTGGCCAGCGAAGCGCCCCCCAAACTTGCGGCCGTCAAGGGCGCTCCCGAAAGCAGGAAATTACCGGGAACGCCGGTGTTGCTGGGCGCGAAATCCTTGCGGACAGGCATGGGTGATGCCCAGGTGGCGCAAGCGCCATTGCCTGGTTATGATGAAGACACCTTGCAGGTGCCAACCTGGATTCGACGGCAGGCGGATTGAATCCCTGCAGCCAGCTCGTTCCTGAAACCCCGGGATCCGACATTGAATGTGGATGCCGAGTGTAACCCCAAGATCCGACATTGACATTGGATACAGGGTGTAAGCATTTGGTTTGTATGGTGTTTCAAAAAATCATGCTGTCACCTCGCTGGTGATGAGTGATTTTT
>VAOW01028462.1_pt1 | contig 18301 bp, 16 predicted proteins | sample 3393921 | NCBI WGS metagenome assembly VAOW01 (sample SAMN08290428, study PRJNA428436) | hydrothermal vent metagenome | isolation source: Deep-sea hydrothermal vent chimney | place: Indian Ocean: Southwest Indian Ridge | depth 2742 m m | reverse complement strand
TGATGGAGGCATAAGTTAAAATGAGCATGGCTAAATGCTAATTGTTCTAATTGATTTTTGCAATTTGGCAACCCTTTACCTCAACTTATTGAGAACTTACCATATCTTCACCGTCTGCAATGGCTGTCAGGTCGGCATACATATTCATGCCTCACCCCCAAACACGCGGGCGGTCATGCGTTCTACCACCTTGCTTATATGCCCTTCGGTCAGGTGGCTGTAACGCTTCACCATGGCAAGGGTTTTGTGTCCCATGGCTTCGGCTATTTCTGCCAGCGTAGCACCGGACATAGCCAATTCACTGGCGAAGGAATGGCGCAGGTCATGCCAGCGGAAGTCTTCAATCTCTGCCGCTTTCAATGCCGCATACCATGGCTTGGTCAGAATGATGGGGGTCTTTCTCTGACCGGGAAAAACAAGGTCGCAATCAATACGGCGAACCTTCGCCAGCTTGCGAAGTTCATCCAGTGCCGGGCCTGTTGCAATCGCCGTGCGCCGTTCGCCGTTCTTGGTATCCTCCAAGATGATGCGGCCTGTTTGTGTGTCCACTGTCCGCCATGTAAGGGAAAACTGCTCACCGCGCCGCATGCCCGTGGAGACAGCCAGAAGCGCCGCCGGGTAAAGCGCCTTGCATGAAGATTGCTTGCAGGCATCCAGAAGCCGCGTCCGTTCATCACCGGAAAGGAAGCGAACCCGTCCGCGTGTTTCCTTGCCCTTGCGAACGTCAAGGCATGGGTTGCTGGTTATCCATTGCAGGTCTTTCTTGGCATAGGTCAGACAATGGGACAATGCCGCCATGTATCGGTTTGCAGTGGCAGGCGTGCGGCCTTCATCGGTCAGCTTGTCCCGGCAATCGGCAATACGGGGAGCATCCACCTGTGCAAGCGACAACGCGCCGATCTCATCCTTCCACCATGCAAGATGCACCCGTTGCGCTGTCTGTGTGCTTTGCCGTTTCTCTGGCAGCACCCTGACAAGGTAGCGGTCTATAAGTTCCGCCAGCGTGCGCCTGTGGGATTCTGTCATGTTGAAGTAGCGCCCTTCCCTGATTGCCGCTTCCGTCTGTTGCGCCCACTTCTTCGCATCGGTCAGGCGCTTGAAGGTTGCCGACTGTACTGGCTGGCCCTTGAGCCTCACCCGCACCCTGTAGGCAATTTGACCCTTTGCGTCCGTATGCTTGTTTATAGCTGCCATGGCATGCCCCCTTTTCAATACATGCCCGTAGCATAGAATAAGCTACAATAAAGTGCAATAAGGATTGCCTATCCGCGTTTCCATTGAACTGAAGCATTGATATATAACGTTTTATGTCATGACATAGGGGTTCATTGTCCACTGGTTGTCCATTCAGTGTCCATTTTTGTCCACTTCGCGCCGTTCATGGCTTGGTCAATCCCCTGCCCTGCAAAGTTTCGGGGAAACCATCCAGTCAGTGAAGGTCATCAGCCTGCCGCCTTGGTTTTACCGTGGATTGTTGTGGATTAGTGGACAATGAGTGGACAACGGGCAAAACAAAAGGGCCGAGCCGTTAAGCCTGACCCTTCGTTTTTGTTGCTATATATATCTTTTTACTGGTGGCGCTTCAGGGACTCGAACCCCGGACACGCGGATTATGATTCCGCTGCTCTAACCAGCTGAGCTAAAGCGCCATAAATATGCAATAAACCAACTGAACCCGAATTTATCGTGGATGATCCGAATTAAATCGAAGCGCGCATTTTAGTTGGCGGCTGTACTACGTCAATGCCCGATTCACAGGAGTGCGATTCTCCTTCCAGTCATCACAACGATTCATGGATAATATGGGCTGATATGGCTGCCTGTATGACAAAAAGCTTTACCCGAAGCATGCCTTCGGACAACAATAGGGCAATGAGGTGGACACTATCCAACCAGATTACGGCAGCCCGAGTGCTGATTATTCCCTTGCTTGCCCTTGTCTTTTATCTACCCGGAGAAACCGGATATATAAGCGCCGCAACCCTGTTTGGCCTGGCATCGCTGACGGACTGGCTGGATGGGTACCTTGCCCGCCGCCGTAATGAAATCACCGCATTCGGCCGCTTCCTCGACCCTGTGGCCGACAAACTGCTGGTTGCTACGGCTCTGGTGCTATTGGTTGAGGCAGGGCGAGCCCCCGCCCTGCTGGCCGCCATTATCATCGGGCGGGAAATTGTCATCAGCGCTTTACGCGAATGGCTGGCGCAGGTATCCAGCATTGTTCATGTTTCACTTCTGGGGAAATGGAAAACGGCGGTCCAAATGGTTGCGATTGCCTGCCTCCTGTTAAACGAGAAAATATTTGGACTGAATATGCACCTTACCGGACTCGTGCTACTGTGGATTGCCGCCCTGTTAACCTTATGGTCCGGCTTTGAGTACTTGCGCGATGCACGATCCGAACTGATGCATGATCCCGCCAGCCCTTCCGGCGATCCGGATCATCCACCGGCTACAAACGGGAACGAACGAGCGCCGTGATTTCTTCATCTGATAGTTCTATCGGGTTCGTTTTCATACTGTTACCGCGGCTTCCTGCGACAATCCTTGCCACGTCATTCTGTCCGATTCCGTATTTGGACCAACGCGGCATATGCAGGCGCACCGTCCATTCTCTCAGTAAGTCAATCAGGGCGGAACGTGCTTCATGATCATGAAGGCCCGCGTTATTGCTCATCATGCGGCCAACATCCGCATATTTCGCCAGCGCCGGATTGTCCGGTTGACGTGATTGCATGGCTTCAATATTTATCCTGCTGGCCTCATGCACCAGCGTGCCGCAAACCACTCCGTGCGGAACCGGAAAGAATGCCCCCAGAGGCGATGCCAGCCCATGGACGGAGCCCAGCCCCGCGTTAGCCAGCGTCAGGCCGGAAATGAACGAGGCATAAAGCATGCCCGTGCGCGCCTCCAGGTTATCGCCCTGCTCTACCGCGAGAACAAGACACTCTCTCACCCTCTTCAACCCGCTTAACGCCAGAGCATCGGTCATCGGACTGGCATGGGATGATACATAAGATTCCAGCAACTGCGTCAATGCATCCATACCACAAGCGGCGGTAACATCCGGCGGACATGAAAGCGTCAGCTCAGGGTCGAGAATGACGTGCCTGGCTACCAGCCGTTCATGCCGGAAGGATTTCTTGAATCCTCCGTCTCCCCGCGCCGACAGGACGGCATTCTTGCTGGCTTCTCCACCCGTCCCCGCCGTGGTTGGGATCGCCACGAATGGAGTGGATGGTCCGCGATATGGTTTACCATTTCCTACGCTTTCCAGATATTCCATCACTGAATTTCCCAGTGGCAGCAGTCCGGCAATAGCCTTGGCCGCATCCACGGTGCTGCCGCCGCCAATAGCCAGCACGCTGTCCGACAGGAGTTCCCGATATTCCGCGACCGTCTCATCCACCAGACCGGGCGAGGGTTCTTCCGGCACCCGTACCCGGCGTATATCGAAATGCCTCCGCAACTCGTCCTGTAGCGCCTGGCACATCGGCGAGGCGTCAAATGATTGTCCGCCCGTAACCAGCAACACCCGATGACCGAACTCGGCAAGAATATCGACAAGGCCCGCACGCTTGCCTGCGCCGAAATGGATGTGCGGAGTAGATGCAAAGAAAAAAGGATTAAGGTTCATCATTCACACGACTCCCGCAGGATCCGGGAAATATTCTCGCCATGCCGGACGCCGCCATCTTATCGTTGCAAGCATGCCTTTACCATAATGAATCGTAACTACTCAGCACCCCCTGGATTTTGTTCTCTGGCAAGGCGCGAGAAGCGCAGAATCCGTAGCATATGGGTCATATGTGAAGATCCTCGCGACGGTGTGTAATGCTCGTGATTCAGCGGATTTCTTTCATCACGATCATAATTGCTTCCCCACCGGGTAGCGACATTCCATCGTACTGTCTCGCCCAGCGCATCAATCCGATCCTTCGTAATCCCCGTACCCGCCAAAACAGCATGTTCCAGCTTTGCTTCATGGATATGCACGGCAAACATATTCGCACCATGTAAATCCGCTCCTGTGAGGCTTGTCTTTGTCATATCTGCGCCGGACAGGAGCGCCCGAACCAGCGTGACATGGTCCAGGATTGCCCCCGAGAAATTGGTATGGTTGGCAAAAACCCCTTCCATTTCCGCATTGCTCAAATCAGCCCATGCCATGATTGGGCCTTGCGAAGACGCGGCGCAATACATCACCAATCGCCAGCACCACCGGATCACCGCGCATATCGGCAGGCATGTTATTCCGATTCCCGTTTTGTGTTCCCGCAACGGCGGGTGACTGGCGGTAACCGCTTAATATTGAGCTGAAGACTTCAAGAATACGAATGTTTCTGGACAGTCGGACATCATCTTCGGCTCGTGTCATATGATATCGCAGGGAACGTATTGCCAGGATACGCACATCCGGATCAGCGTCCCGATCGACGCCGGCTATTGCCTGCTCAAAATCCTGCTGCCAGGGCATATCGTTCAAAGGCACGGGCAAGCATGCTTTATCCGGATCTCGGTGATACGAACAATCCGATCTCAGCGGGTTACATCCCCTCATGCTATTGGAAGGAAGCAACCCTGCGTTACTTTTTGACGCAAGTGAATTCAATCGAATGCGTTCACTTCGTGTGTTCGTACTTTTGTGGCGCTCCATACAATGCCATCGCCCGTTTTTCAAACATATGCGCCATGGTCATGCAGGCATGACCAAAAATCGGAGATGCCACCATGCCAAGAACCATGCTCTTGAACTCGAATTCAATAGAGAAATGAACGCAGCATGAGGTTTCGCCGGTTTCCTCAAATGACCATACGCTTTCCAGAAAACGGAACGGTCCTTCCAGCAAGCGAATCTCAATCAGTTTATTCGGCACGAACCGATCCACAGTTTTGAATGGCTGCCTGATTCCCTTGAAATCGGCCACCAGTTCCGCAGTCAACACATCCTCCTCACGGCTCAGGATACGCGCATCCGCCACCCACGGCAAAAATACCGGATAGGCGGGGATATCCATCACCACATCAAACACATGCGCGGTCGGACAGGCGAGCGAACGCACGTCGTCATAACTGGACATATGGATTATCCGTTGCCGAAAACACCAGACGCACCGGTATGCCGGGGAGATTGAAACGCTTGCGGAAATCACGCTCCAGATAACGACGATAGGTCTGTCTCACCGCCTTGGGGCGATTACAGAATATCTTGATGGCAGGCGGTGCCGTGGAAACCTGAGTGCAGTATTTCATGCGCACCGCGGCTCCGTCGTCGCTGGCTGGCTGTTGCTTCTCCTGAGCGGTTGCAAGCCAGCGGTTCAACTCTCCTGTATTCAGAGTGATCCGGTTCCGCCGGGCCGCCTGCACCGCATGCTTGAGTAGCCCCTTCACACCCTTGCCCTGTTTTGCGGCAATGCAAAACACGGGAATATCCGCAAGACCGCGCATACGAAAGTCCAGGCGTTCGGCATAACGTTTCCATGTCTCCTCATCCAGCAAATCCGTCTTGTTCACCGCAACCAGCAGCGCACATCCTTTTTCCTGCGCCAGGCCCATCAACCGCATATCCTGTTCGGCCACGCCTTCGCTACCATCCAGCAGCATGATGGCGGCATCGGCCCGCGCAAATGCCTGTTGCGCCTTCACGCGCGCCACGAATTCGATAGCATCCCTGATACGCGCATGCCGCCGCTGTCCCGCCGTATCCACCAGACGCACCACGCCGGCGCCTTCCCTGTCCACATAAGGCATGTTCACATCCACAGCATCGCGCGTCGTGCCTGCTTTGGGGCTGACCACCATGCGCTCCCGGCCCAGCCATATATTGATCAGCGTGGATTTTCCAACATTCGGACGACCGATGACGGCGAGGCTGGCAACGAGATGGCTTGCCGGAATGTCGTGCGCATGTCGCCCGGGTGGTGGTTGTTTGGGTAGCCGTTGTTCAAGCACATCCCGCAATTGACGGAGACCATGACCATGCAAGGCGGAGACCGCCACCGGCTCTCCCATGCCAAGAGAAAAGAATTCCGCCGCCATATCAGGGTTTTCAGCTTTGTTGGCTACCAGCACCACATTCAGATTCTGGCGGCGCAGTTTATCCGCCACCGATTGATCCACCGGAGTCAGGCCTGCCTCTCCATCCAGCACAAACATCACCAGATCGGCCACATCCAGCGCAGCCTCCACCTGCTGTTCGATGCAGGATTGCATCTCACGTTGTTCAGGTCTATCGCCGGGCTCTCCCTGACCAATACCGCCGGTATCCACCAGCGTCACGATCCGTTCTCCCAGCCTCCATTCTGCTTCCAGACGATCCACGGTCACGCCGGGCCTGTCTCCAACAATGGCCTTTCGTTGCCGCATTAAACGGTTAAACAGAGTGGATTTCCCGACATTAGGCCGCCCCACAATGGCGATAACGGGAAGCGTTGCGCCCATCATAAAGACATTATCGAATCAAATAGAGGCCGCCCAGACTGTTTCGAATCAGAATGCCTCCCGAAACCGCAAGCGGTGTTCGCTCCAGACGGCCAGGGAGGCTCAGGATCCCCGTCTTTTGTCCGTCAGGCGCCAACGCATAGACGTGCCCATGATCATCACCGACAAACAGCGTCCCCCGCGCCAGAACGGGTCCAACCAGTTCGCCGGCACTCAGTTTTTGCCGCCAGAGCGTTTCGCCACTGGAAACTTCCAGTGAAACAACCGCACCGTGACTGGTCGCCGCAAGCAAGCGTTTACCTTGTACTATCGGCGTGGATTTCAGCGATAAATGTCGTTGCCAGATCTGTTGACCGTCCGTGACGGACAGAGCAATCAGATCCCCCTGGTAGAACGATACGATCAGGGCGTTCCCGGTAAGCGCCGGTTCGGCAACGGGAACCTTCATCTCACTCAGCGTAACCGCATTCATATCCAGCAGCAGTTGGCGCCGCCAGACAAGGTCGCCCGAATTCATCTGCAAAGCCACCACATCGCCATTGGTAAAGATGGCGTAAACGACGTTTCCGGACACAAGCGGCGACGAGCCCTGACGCATGCTCAATCCTCCCGGCTGCCCGGAAAAACTCCAGCGTTTTTCGCCCTTGGCGGAAAAACGGTAGATGCGATTATCAGCGGTCTGAACCATAAAATCCTTACCTGCTTTAACCGGATGCCCCAGCAACACGGAAGACAATTGTTGCCGCCACACGATGTTTCCCGCCTGAGGATTGATTCCATAGAGGATTCCGTTTACATCAACGAGCACTACCAGTGACGGACTCAATGCCAGCGCGCCGGATTCGCAAGGCGATCCAATCGCAATACGACGTAATTCGCCGCCTTGCAAATCATAAACGTGTACGTACGCATCCCGACCGCCGATAACAATGTCATTCCCCGCCAGAGCAGGTTGGGAAAAACCCGTGGGCGACATAGGCCGACGTTGATCCACATCCGCCACCCAGGCCATATCCAGACTGGCAAGATCCTCATCCAGGGATACTTTCGCCACGTTCTTGTCCGCCATTGAGGCATCTTTCTGAACTTTCGGCGCTGAAGCGCAAGCCGTGAGTATCAAAAATCCGGTGAACCAGACAGCAAGACTGCGGAAGCCATGCTTCATTAGCCGGAAGCTCCCGTACCGGAAGCAGCCTTGATCTCCGCCAAACGTTTCTTGATACGTTGTTTCAACACCGCATCATGTGAGACATCATTCAGCGCCTGTTCAAGATGGGACGCGCGATCCGCATCATTGTCGGCGGCGGCGGCCATCAAATAGTGGCGCAACTGCTCATAATCCGCCCCCGTGGGCTTGGCCAGGATACCTCGCGCCTTCGCCTTGTCGCCCCGGCGCAGATACGCTCCGGCCAGATCAAGCCGAGCCTGCCAGCGCATCTCCCGATCCGGAGCACCGTTCGCAAGCAATGCTGTAAGATGCTGAATCTCGTGCGCCGGATCCACCCTGGCCAGAAGAAGTTGCGCAAAACCTGCATAAGCAGTATTATCATAGTCCTTGACCACTTTTTCCAACAAGGCGCGCCTGGCATCCGTGTCCACCGTATTCAGAGCCTGATGGTAGAGCGTGGAAGCCGATATGCGTTGCGTGACAATATGCCCCCTCCACAGGCTGACGCCTGCGATTACAAGCAACAGGGCGGCAACAGCCGCTATAATTTTTTGTTGATGTTTCCTGGCCCATGCAGTCAGATGCGCCGAACGCATGTCGCGCTTCAGCCCGTTCATATCCTCATGGCTCACTGCGGCTGAATTTTGCTTCCTGTTTTTTGCTGGACTGGTCACGTTATCTTTCCTCTCAAACTGTACCTGGTTTTTTATGCAGGCTAAGGCCGACCCACGGCGTGTCAATGTCCCTGGGCCTGCCCTAGGCATCTCCGGTGATTTCATTCGGAACCTTCCTTTCCATCATCACCCGCAACACGCTCTGTACCAGGGCCGCCATCGGAATGGCGATAAACACGCCCAGCACGCCCCACAAACTGCCAAACACCAGAATAGCCACGATAATTGCAATGGGATGGATGTTCACCACTTCGGAGAACAACCATGGCACCAGCAGGTTGGCGTCCAGCGCCTGCACCACGCCGTAGGCAATCAGGACATACAGGGTGGTATCGCTCACCCCCCACTGAAAAAATGACAGCAGAACCACCGGTATCGTCACGACGGCAACGCCCACAAAAGGAATCCATACCGAAATGCCGGTTAACGCACCCAACAACAGCGCATATTGATGTCCGTACCACCACAAAACCAGCCATGTAGCTGCGCCAACCACAAACATTTCCCAAAACTTGCCACGAATATAATTTCCGATCTGAGTATCCACCTCGTTCCATACCCGGTTCAGCAATGCGCGCTGGCGTGGCAAAAATTGATGGCTCCATGTGATCAGGATTCCTTTATCCTTCAGGAGGAAAAATACCAGAACCGGCACCAGAACCGCATAGACCAGCAGGGTAATCAGCCCAGGAATGGAAGCCAGTGAGAAGGAAAGAATCGCTGCGCCCCATCCCTGTAATTTACCGATTGCAAGCGATGCCAGGTGTTGGACATAATCCGGATTAATCCAGATGGCATACTGATGTTGCAGCGTATGCAATGAGTCGCGCAAGCTGGAGACATAATGCGGCGCCTGAGCGATCAGACGTCCGATCTGCTCGCTCAACAACGGTATGACGGCCAGAAAAGTAAATAAAATAAATAAAATTGCACCGGTGCCGACCAGAAGAATTGCGATCAGGCGCGGCACACGGAAGCGCCCCAGCATGCCCACCACTCCGTCCAGCACATAAGCCAGGGCGATGGACACAAGAACAGGCGCAAGCGTATCCCCGAACAGTGCAAGCAACCCGAAAATCACCAGAAGAGAAGCTATCAGCGCAACCATTTCCGTATCAGCGAGCCGCCGTTCCACCCATGTTTTTATGGCTTGCAATGCTCTCCTCTGCGCCCGGACCATCCCAGGGCGACAAGTAACACCGATACCAATCCCGCCAACAAATACAGTATCTCACTCATCCCGTGCCACATACCGAACCCGGTTCGTTGCGGATCGTTCGGCGGCAAGGCATCAATCGATCCCATAGCCGATTTCAGGTGTTCCATCACCGGCGACAACAAAAATTCGTTCACCCCGACCAGACACGCGACAACAGCCAGCATGATCCAGCGCCATCGTCCCGCGCCCCGCTTCCACCAGAAAAAAGCGACGGCAAGTAACAAAATTAAAATACCGCGATTCGAGATATGGAAAAGGATACCGGCCACACGCCCCGCTTGCGCATGAGTATCCAGATTGGCAAACAATACAGGCGCAACCACATAACCGGGAACCACCAGCAGCGCCAGTATCAGCGCCAGGGACAGGCGTACGGCTCCCACCCGCAGGCAAGCCAGCGAAAAACAGGGACACTTAACCATGGTGACCTCGCAAAATGTCGTCATGAAACATAACTTACATCCTGTATCTCGTATTCCCGTTCGCCGCCGGGTGCCTGTACAATGGCCATATCGCCGATTTCTTTACCAATCATTGAACGGGCGATGGGCGATGTAATGGATACCTTATGCTGTTCGATATTGGCCTCGTCCACACCCACGATCTGATACTTGACTTCCACGCCGGAATTCATATCAACCAGTTCCACCGTCGCGCCAAACACGATCTTGTCCGAATGAATGCCGGACGGGTCAATCACATGTGCCCGGGCCAGCTTGTCCTCGATGTTGCTGATGCGTCCTTCGTTGAATCCCTGCTCTTCCTTGGCCGCATGGTACTCGGCATTCTCGGACAAATCGCCATGCGCCCGGGCGGTGGCAATCGCTTCAACAATCCGGAAGCGTTTCTCGCCCTTCAAAAACTTTAATTCTTTCCGCAAGGCTTCAGCGCCCTGCTTCGTCATTGGAACACGTTCCACCGGTTAACCTCCATGGTATGCTTGAATACTCTTGACTTCCATCAGATCCGCGGAACTCAGAATCGCCATAGCCGCGGCCAATCCCCCGGCTATGGTGGTAAAATAGGGAATACCCTGATCCAGCGCTGCCTGCCGGATGGATTTCGAATCGGCAATGGCCTGCGTTCCTTCCGTCGTATTGACAATAAGATCGATATCTCCGGAAAGCAAGAGATCGACGATATGCGGGCGCACGCCGTCAATCACCTTGGCCACATGCGAACTCGCCACGCCCGCTTCCCGCAAGGCGGCATGCGTTCCCGTCGTGCCGAGGAGATCAAACCCCGCCGAAATCAACATTCGTCCCACGCGAACGGCGGCTTCCTTGTCCACATCCCGCACCGAAATGAAAGCTTTTCCCGTATCAGGAAGACGTTGTCCCCCGCCCAATTGTGCCTTGTTAAAGGCGGTGGGAAAGTCATCCGCGATACCCATCACTTCGCCGGTAGATTTCATTTCAGGCGACAGTAACGGATCAACGCCGCGGAACTTGACGAACGGGAACACCGCTTCCTTGACCGCACGATACGTGGTTGGTTGCGGTACGTCATCCAGCCCTAAATCGTCAAGACTTTGTCCGGACATGATACGCGCCGCCATTTTCGCCAACGGCACGCCTGTCGCCTTGGAGACAAAAGGAACCGTACGGCTGGCGCGCGGATTGACCTCCAGCACATACAGATCGGCACCCTGCAAGGCAAACTGAATATTCATCAACCCTTTCACATTCAGGGCCAGGCCCAGCGCCTCCGTCTGACGGCGAACTTCGGTAATGGCAGCATCGGAGATCGAGTGCGGCGGCAGACAGCATGCTGAATCGCCGGAATGCACGCCCGCTTCCTCGATATGTTCCATGATGCCGCCGATGACCACCCGTTTTCCGTCACAAAGGGCGTCCACATCCAGTTCAATGGCCTGATTCAGGAAACGATCCAGCAATACCGGGTGATCAGGACTGACGCTGACCGCCTCTTTCATATAGCGCAGCAGTGCCTTCTCGTCATGTACAATTTGCATGGCCCGTCCGCCCAGCACGTAGGATGGCCGCACCACGACCGGATACCCTATGTTTGTTGCAATTTTGATCGCCTGATCCACGGAACGCGCCGTGCCATTCTCCGGCTGAAGTAATCTCAATTCACGCAGCAATTGCTGGAAGCGTTCGCGATCCTCGGCCAGATCAATCATGTCCGGGCTGGTTCCAATGATCGGTACGCCTGCCGCTTCCAGACCTTTTGCCAGCTTCAGCGGCGTCTGGCCGCCAAATTGAACAATGACGCCATCCGGCTTTTCAGTTTCAACAATCGCCATCACATCTTCAAAGGTCAGCGGTTCGAAATACAGGCGATCGGACGTATCGTAATCGGTGGATACCGTTTCGGGATTGCAATTCACCATAATGCTCTCGAAACCGTCCTCACTCAGGGCAAAAGCAGCATGTACGCAGCAATAATCGAATTCAATCCCCTGTCCGATACGGTTGGGGCCGCCGCCCAGCACCATTATTTTCTTCCTGTTCGTCGGTCGCGCCTCACACGCCTGTTCATACGTGGAATACAGGTATGGCGTGTGCGCCTCAAACTCGGCCGAACACGTGTCCACCCGTTTGAATACCGGCACAACACCCGCATCCATTCTTAGCCCGCGAATATCGGCTTCATCCGTATCCATCAATTGAGCCAGCCGCATGTCGGACAGTCCTTCACGCTTGGCTTGCCGCCATTCCTCCGCCGCCAATGTTGCCGCGTCCCGCCCGGCAAGCCCTTGTTCCAGCGTAATTATGGCAGCAATTTCACGCACAAACCAGGGATCAATCCGTGTAACTTCATGAACTTTCGCTTCCGTCCACCCCTTTCTCAACGCCTCGCCCAGCCACCACAAACGGTCCGCGCCCGGAACGGCGAGTTTCTCCTGCAAGAACATATCGTTCCCGGCATCGTCCGGGATGCTTTTGTCAAAACCGCATGTGCCCGTTTCCAGACCCCGCATGGCCTTGCCCAGCGACTCGGTAAACGTGCGCCCAATGGCCATGACTTCACCCACCGATTTCATCTGCGTGGTCAAACGGCAATCCGCCCCCTCAAACTTCTCAAAGGCAAAACGTGGCATTTTGGTGACGACATAATCAATGGTCGGCTCAAAAGCGGCATAGGTCTCGCCCGTAATATCGTTACGAATCTCATCCAGCGCGTAGCCCACGGCCAGCTTCGCCGCAATTCTGGCGATGGGGAATCCGGTCGCCTTGGAGGCCAGGGCCGAGGAACGCGACACGCGCGGATTCATCTCAATGATAATCAGGCGGCCGTCTTCCGGATTAACGGCAAACTGAACATTGGAACCGCCTGTTTCAACGCCGATCTCGCGCAGGCAGGCTATCGAGGCGTCACGCATGCGCTGGTATTCCTTATCAGTCAACGTTTGCGCCGGCGCCACCGTAATCGAATCGCCGGTATGCACCCCCATCGGATCGATATTCTCGATGGAACAGATGATGACGCAGTTATCGTTGGTATCCCGCATCACCTCCATTTCAAATTCCTTCCAGCCGATAATGGATTCCTCGACGAGGATTTCACCGGTCGGACTGGCATCCAGACCGGAAGCCACAATCTGTTCAAACTCCCCGGGATTGTAGGCGATGCCGCTGCCGGAACCACCCAACGTGAAGCTGGGCCGGATAATCAGCGGATAACCAATTTCCTCGGCAAACACTCTCGCATCCCGCATGGAATGTGCAAAACCGCCGCGTGCCATTTTCAGACCGATGTGGTCCATGGCCTTTTTGAACTTTCCCCGATCTTCGGCCTTGTCAATAGACTCCGGCTGCGCGCCGATCAACTGAACACCGAATGCTTCCAGGATCCCGTTCCTGTTGAGTGAAAGCGCCGTATTCAATGCCGTCTGTCCGCCCATGGTCGGTAAAATCGCGTCCGGACGCTCTTTTTCAATAATCCTGGCCGCCACTTCCCATGTGACCGGTTCGATATAGGTTGCATCAGCAAAATCAGGGTCCGTCATGATGGTGGCGGGATTGGAGTTTACGAGGATCACCCGGTAACCATCTTCGCGCAAGGCCTTGCATGCCTGCACACCGGAATAATCGAACTCGCAGGCCTGGCCGATGACAATCGGTCCGGCGCCCAGAATCAGAATAGACTCAATATCATCGCGGCGGGGCATTATTCGGAGGATCTCCTTACTGGAAAAAAAGGCGAATCACGCGCTCCGCCGGGCAGGAGCGAAGCATACGGAAAGCAAGGCTGGATGCCTACCTCGGGTTCAATCAGCGGTTCGAATGGACAAGATCGCGCGGGACGCAACCATTCGGTGAGCGTACATGGAATACGGCTACGCCATGGCAAGTGGCGTGTAATCCCTCCCCAGCGCATGCGCAACGCCCCGGTGCGTGACGTGACCATCCCATGTATTGACGCCACGGGCAAGCGAGGCATCTTCCCGCACGGCATCCATACCCGCGTTTGCCAGATGCCGGACGTAGGGGAAGGTTGCATGCGTTAACGCCTGGGTGGCGCTTACCGGTACGGCGGCCGGAAGGTTGGGCAGGCAACAATGCAGGACGCCCGCCTCGGCATACACCGGATCCTCGTAGCTGCTCGGACGGCTGGTTTGTGAAATGCCTCCCTGATCAATGGCCACATCCACAAACACGCCACCGGCCATCCGTTCCAGACACGGCGGTGTGAGCAGGATCGGCGCATGTTCACCCGGAATCAGCGCCGCGCCAATCAGCAGGTCGCATGTTTCCAGCGCTTCAAGCATCAGTTGTTCGGCAAGGAAACGCACATCACAGGCGTCGCCAAACCCCGAGAACTGTTGCCTGAGCCGAGATACGCAGTCCGCGCTGGCATCCAGAATCCGCACTGACGCCCCCATGCCCAGAGCTACCTCCGCGGCGTTGCGGCCAACATTCCCGCCTCCGAGAACCAGCACATGCGCAGACGGAGCGCCGTCAACCCCGCCCATTAACACACCTCTTCCCGGATACGGCGTTCCATTCTCCTTCTGTAATAACGATGCGCCGATCTGGGTGGCCAGACGCCCGGCGATCCGGCTCATGGGCGCAAGCAGCGGTAAACTTCCGTCCTCCAACTGTACGGTTTCATAAGCAATGGCGCGTACGCTTTTTTCCAGCAAGACATCCAGCAATTTCGGCGCTGCCGCCAAATGCAGATAGGTAAAAAGACACTGTTCGTGCCGCAGAAACACGTATTCGGCCGGTAAGGGTTCCTTGATTTTGAGTACAAGATCAACCGCCCATGCCTCATCGGCTTTTTTTACCATATGCGCGCCTGACGCTTCGTAGTCCACATCGATAAATCCGCTGGCCTTGCCTGCATCATGCTCCACACGCACTTCGTGCCCGTCTTTTACCAGTTGCCGTACGCCGGCAGGGGTGAGTGACACGCGATGTTCCCTGTTTTTGGTTTCTTTGGGGGCGCCAATAATCATTTTGCTTCCTCTTGTTGTTTCCAGCCGCCTGTTCGTCGGTTAGGTTTGGCAACAAGATAAACAATCCAACCTGAAACTGGAAGGATAACACATGTCCATGATACTTAAGCCCGTGATGATGTCCGGCAAGGAAGTCCTGCCTCTAATCGAGGGAGGCAAGGGCGTTGCCGTGTCCAACGGGGAAAGTTCCGGCGCATGGGCCGCGGCAGGCGGTATTGGTACGTTTTCGGCGGTCAACGCGGATAGCGTGGATGAGCAGGGCCATATCATCCGTACCGTTTACCACGGCAAAAGCCGCAAGGCACGCTTCGAGGAACTGGTCAGCCAGGCGATTGCCGGTGGCGTCAATCAGGCAAAAATCGCTCATGATTGCGCTGGTGGCGAGGGTCGCATTCATGCCAATGTCCTGTGGGAAATGGGTGGATCCGAACGTGTTCTTCATGGTGTGCTGGAAGGTGCCAAAGGGCTGATCCATGGCGTCACCTGCGGTGCCGGCATGCCGTTCCGTCTGGCGCCCATCTCAGCCGGGTACAAGGTGTATTATTATCCTATCATTTCTTCGGCCCGCGCCTTTCGCGCCCTTTGGCTCCGTTCCTATCGCAAGTTTCCGGAATGGCTCGGTGGCGTGGTCTATGAGGATCCCTGGCTTGCCGGTGGCCACAATGGCCTGTCCAATGCCGAGGATCCGGAAGAACCGGGCGACCCCTATCCGCGCGTCGCCGAACTGCGCAAGACCATGAACGAACTCGGTTTGCGAAACACCACCATTATTATGGCAGGCGGCGTCTGGTTTCTGCGCGAATGGTCCGGTTGGATGGATAATCCGGAAATTGGTCCGATTGCATTCCAGTTCGGCACCCGTACCCTCCTGACCCGTGAAAGCCCAATTTCCGATGTGTGGAAGAAACGCCTTCTACAATTGAAAGATGGTGATATCAAACTGAACAGGTTCTCACCGACCGGGTTTTATTCGTCGGCAGTTTACAACGATTTTCTGCACGAATTGTATGAACGCAACGATCGTGAAATTCCCTTCATGGATCATCCGGCTGAAGATCATATTGCTCCGCTTACCTTTGGCGTTCGCAACCGCGAAGTATTTGTCACCAGATACGACCGTAAACTTGCGGACACCTGGATTCGGGATGGCTACGCCAAGGCATTGCCTACGCCCGATTCAACATTGGTGTTCGTCACGCCTGAAAAGGCAAGGGAGATCAGGGAAGATCAGTTGGGCTGCATGGGCTGCCTGTCACAGTGCAGGTTCTCCAACTGGGCGGCCAATGAAGCCGGTACGACGGGACGCAAGGCAGATCCGCGAAGCTTCTGTATCCAGAAGACCCTGCAGGAAATTGCGCACGGCGCCGATCCGGATTCCCATTTAATGTTTGCCGGCCATTCCGCCTATCGTTTCGCCGAAGACCCGTTCTATGCAAATGGTTTCATTCCAGGTGTACGTGAACTGGTCGAGCGCATCCGGACCGGTGATTAATGCGCGGATTCTTTGACAAATCCCGCATTCCCACCTATTAACCTGAACTATTCATAAATTCTGCCATGGATGACGGAAAACATGTCGATCAAAAATCCGCAGAGCATTTGATAAAATCCGTATCCTTTGAGCTGGATACGGATTTACGGCTTCACCCTCAGCGTCTGGAACTGGGCAAGGCTGAATTGCTCACGGATGCCATTACCCTGCCCTTCACGAATATTGAAAAACGTCTGGCCAGGTACATCATTGGCGCCTCCCCCGAAGAAACCGAAATATTGCGACGTAGCATGAAGGATTATCTGGGACGGTTAAATTCCAATCCGCTGATTCCCCTGCATTTTCGTCTGAAGGTATTGAACCGGTTTGAACGCGAACTTGAACTGTTTGATACGGAGATGACGGCGGCCGTTCTCAACGCGCACAAGATTGGCGTGGAGATGGTGCAAAAGGCAGCGCGATCCCAACCGGATTATTATCGTATTGTTGTCGATATGGCAGCCAATGCGGTTGAACTGGCTGCCAGGCTACTGCGCCAGGGTCTTGAGCAATACCGTGTGCCAGCGGTTATCGCTACGCGGCAGGTGTTCGTTCTTTCCCGCCTGGGACTGGCCGTACTACCTGTTTTACCCGAAAATGCAGCCTCTGAACGTGATCGTCTGGAGCGGGCGGTAGCTAGCCATGAACTCCTGCGTAAACTGGATTTTTTTGGCAAGCCCAAAGCGATCCAGAGGATCGTCTGGCAGGAGCTTTGCAATCATATTGGTGTTCTCAAACCCGGTTTCTGCCATAAGGGAGACGCACCTTCCGGGTTGACGGGTACAAGCTTTCTATTCACCAGTTTCATGCGGCCGCATGCGGCGCCGGAGGTCATTTCCGCACTGCCATCCCAATTTGCGTCGGATGGCATTGTTATCCCCATAGACGAATTCATTGACCGCCTGGTCACGGCCATTAACCGCGTGGAAACCGTGTTGAACAATCCTGATCTGCAAAAACATGACTTGCATACCCAGGAAGCGCTGCATGCCACGATTACCGGTGGCAATGCCATTCTTCAATCCATGCATGCCAGAAAACGTTCTCATGAAAGACAGGATTATGCCGGGGTGCGCGTCATTTTTGAAAGTGAGCCGGTTAAGGCTTTTGTCGAATCACACACCGCGCTGGTGATGAATGAATACGAACATGCTCCCAGCGAACGAGCCAATACCACGGCATGGTCGGTCGTTGATATCAGCAGGGGAGGGGCCTGTCTGGAACGCGTATCATTCAAGCCGCTGGAGAATAGCGTGGGTTCCATTGTTGGTACGAACTGGATTCCCCACAAGAACGAGCCTATGCTGGCCTTTATCCGCTGGTTCAAGGAGCCCAAGCCGGGTGAGCAACGAATTGGCCTGCAGTTCATCCGCGAAAAATACCGTTTGATGAAAGGCGTCATGGTGGGCGCCCAGATGGATCAATCAGAAGATGATTCCATCACAGGGCGGGCGTGGCCGATCCTGGTCAAGCCGAGGAAGAAGGAACTGACTATCATTTTCCCGAATCCCCATATCATGCGGGGCATGGCATTTGTCATCTCGGATGAAAGCAGAAATGCCCATTTCAAGGTACGGACAGTGATTGAAACCGGTCCGAACTACGCCATTGTAAAAGCCGTGCATGCCGAAGAAATAATACAGGCTTCGCGGCAGCTTGATTTCAGCTAGTAGTGCGTCCCATAAATACCGACTACATCTTTGGCAAGATAGAATAATTCCACTGCTATTATATTAGACCCCCATAATATTCATAATAACACTGAAGAATAAGCTTTTAATTACACTATATATATTTATAATGGGCCTAATTAAAGCTGGAGGGAGTGATTATGGATTGC
>VAOW01031788.1_pt1 | contig 18356 bp, 9 predicted proteins | sample 3393921 | NCBI WGS metagenome assembly VAOW01 (sample SAMN08290428, study PRJNA428436) | hydrothermal vent metagenome | isolation source: Deep-sea hydrothermal vent chimney | place: Indian Ocean: Southwest Indian Ridge | depth 2742 m m | reverse complement strand
CCTTGGCCCTGGACAAGAAACTGCCCGTCATGACGGCTGACCGGAGATGGGGTGAGCTTCGCCTGGATCTCGATATCCGGCTGCTGCGCTGAGTGCGCGGGCGAGTTGCCCAGCCCCGTGATAATCGCGGCGGGTCCCCACGACGTTGCCGGCGGGCCAAGGCCCGCTCTACCGGAATTCCCCCATACAAGGGCCAGGCGCGCTTGGCTGGCGTCGTTGGAATCCGTGGCGGCGTTGGAATTTTGGGCGTCGTCGGCGGGGCACGCCCCGCCCTACCGGTGGGTATAGGAACCGTGTTGCCACCCCAGCGGCAAACGTTATGGGCCAAAGAAAACGCCCGGCCCCGTTGTCGCACGGGACCGGGCGCGCGCTGACTGCGCTCGTATAGCGGTCGGTTACGGCTGCTGCGGGGAACGCCGCCGCCGGTTGAAGCCGAGCCAGCCGATCACGGCCCCGATGAGCCACCAACTCCCGCCGTGCCAGGGGGAGCCGTCCGTGGCAGCCAAGCTGCAGCCACCGCCGACGCTGGGGGGGGTCGGTGTCACCTGAACAGCCGCACCGGCAGTCGGCAACTGCGCCACTCCGCCCGGATCCGCGATGGCCCCGATTGTCATATCCTGATCGTTGGGGCCGTTATCCTGAATCACGAGTTCGACACAGCGGTTACCAGCCTGAAGCCCTGTGGTGTAGGCGGCGTCACCGGCGGCCGGACAGTTGCCGCTCTTCGCGCGTGGTGCCGAAAACAACGCGTTGGGAGCCGTAGTGGAGAAATCCACCCACTTGTTGCCATTCCATTTCCGGTATTCGGGATTGGTTGGGATCCGCGCGCTGAGCTTCAGAACGACGCTGGCCGTGGGAGCGGTGACGCTGGAGAGCTTGAAGTCGAAACAGCCGCCCACGCATTCCATCACTACGCCCGGATCCGTCGGCACACCAGCCGCCGTGAGTTGGCTCGCGGTCATCCTGCCGCTGGTGAGACCCTGGCTTGCTGCCACGGTACCGGCGCTCACCGCCCCGACGCTCGACCCGATCCCCGTACCCTGGACCTGCACGGTCACCGTCGCCGGAGAGGAGACGCGCGCGTCGCTGTCAGCGACCGTGTATTTGAACGTCACCAGACCGGTAAAGCTTGGGTCTGGCGTATAGGTGATCTTCCCGTTGGTCGCATTCGCGGAAGCGGAACCCACCGCCGGAGCAGTGACCACCGTAACCGAAGCGGCATTCAGCGTGGCGCCCGCCGACGGGCTGTCATTGGCGAGCACGTCGACAACCACTGCGATGCCTTGCGGGGTCTGCTTGGAATCCGCACTGGCCGAAGGCGCACCGATGTCCACCGTGACTGTGGCGAGGTTGGATCGCAGCCCCTTCCCGTCCGGAACCAACGTCGTCTCATTGTAACCTACGGTGCTGTTGTCACGCACCGTGTAGGTGAAGCTGTCGGTGCCAGCGGTAACTCCAGACGCCGGCGTATAGGTCACCGTGCCGTTCGCATTGGCAACCGCCGTACCCCGGCTGGGATTCGATTCGACAACCACCGTGGCGGGATCGATCGCGAAACCGGACTGCGCGACGTCGTTGGCAACGACGTTGCACGCCGTGGACGCCGGCGGCGACGCAACGGCGCAGGCATCGTTGTTCGCCGTCGGGCCGGTATCGACCGCGTACAGATTGAAATTGGCGTTGAAACCGTTGAACGGCCCGTTGACCATCGGCTCGCCATTGATGTTCGGGTGCGCCGGATCGTCAGCTGCAAGCCCGGACATCAGGGTCCACACGGTAGCCACGTTCCCGGACCAGGGGTCCGCGGTCACCACCGTACCCCCCAACTGCAGAGCGGAAGGAGTGAACTTTGCATTCTTGTCCCACACGTCGATCACGCCAATATTGTGGCTGCTACTCCAGTTAAAGAGCATATGAGCGCCGAGTTGGCCGGCAGCGACCGTCATGGTATGACTCGGGCCACCCGTATCCCACGTTGCAGTGTTGGTGTTGTTGTCCTCCGTGAAAGTGTAGGTACCGGGTGCGAACACCATGACGGTAGCAGCCGTCCAGACGAAGCCGAAGAACTTGGTCGGCGACTGGATCACCGCATTCGGCGTTCCAGCGCTCAAGTCCGCCGGTATATCGGACTGGCTGTTATAGGCAGTACCATCCCAAAAACCCGTAACGTCGTTTGTACCGCCGACCGCGCCGCCGCCACTATCGAGCATAGTGAAGTTGCTGCCGCTATAGACCTGCTCAGGGCTTATGATGACGCGCGCGGCCTGCGCAGCCCCCGCAGCCATCGCCGCACCGAGCGCCAGCGCCACCGCCGCGGGGATCGCAGCGTGCTTCAATTGAGGCTTTTTCGTATGCATCAGGGAAACTCCTCCTCCAGCGATTCTTATGATCTTATCGGATCGCGCAACGGCGAGTCCGGATCGTCGGCCCGCGCCCACCACGGCCGTTCTTACATCCGATAGGCGAAACTGAAGCCGAAGCTGTTCTCTTTCATCCGGATCGCAGCGTTGTCGGCGGTGAGCTGCGCGGCCGTATTGACTCCCTGCGGATAGAATGGCGTCTTCCCGCTGACGGTATGGGCGAATGCGTGCATATAATCGAAACTCAGGTCGATACTCGGCGTCGGGCTGTAGGTCAGCCCAAGGGTGAGGTGCTTCTCCACGGTCGCCGGGGCGAGCATGTTGAATAAGACCTGAGTGGAGGAGATGGGGGTCGCCCCGAAGTTATATCCGCCGCGCACCGTGAACTTCTCATTCAATTGGTACTGCACACCGAACTTGAACACCTTCTGATTCTGCCAGCCAAATCCGATGCCGTTGTCCGCTCCAAGCTTCCCATACCCCGGGGGAAAGAAGGTCGTCGGATTGTTTGGGCCCGGGTTGCCAATTGCCTTGACGGAGTGCCAGAAGATCTTCTCGGCGTCCGCCGTGACCACCAGCCGGGGGGTGACCTTGTAGGCGATACCGAACCCCACCCATGGGGGAATATCGAAATCGCCGTGTTCAGCAAACAGGTTGCGATACTTCGTAAACTTGCTCATATACACGCGGGAGGCGCCCGTGACCCCGACCGAGAGCCGCTCATCGAAGAACCGGCCGAGCCAGCCAACCCGGAAGCCCCACCCATAGGACCAGTCGTTGCCCTCGTTGGTCAGGTACTTCGATGAAGAGGTGTAGCCCAACTTCTCAAAGCCCTGCAGCCCGTAGGCCCGGAACGTCTGAATAGCCCCCACGAACGAGGCTCCGATCGTCTGCTCACCCCACTGCGGACTATCGATTACTTTGTAAGCGACACTCGGCAGCATCTGCACCTGCATGAGGTTTATGCCGAGCGTGCTCTGGCCATGGGGGTTCGGGCAGCTGCTACCCGGCGTGCCCGGAGGGCACGCCCCCCAGCCGTTGAAATTAAAGAAATTCGAGGTTTGTCCCGGCGCCACCGTCTGATCGTATCGGGTCCCCAACCCGGCACCGACCACCGCCAATCCCACAGCGAGGCGGTTGCCGACTTTCACCACAGCACCCATGCTCGGGATCAGGAAGAGGTTAGCCCCGCTCTTGGCGCTAGTCGGGAGGGTGGAACTGTTCATCGCCGCCGCGCGGGGCGGGTTGAAAAGTGCAGCGCCGACCGAAAGGACGATATCGGACTTCACCGCGGTCATGGTGGCCGGATTGAAGGCCGCCGCCATACCGCCTTGCGCGAAGGCGATACCGGTACCACCCATGCCGCGGGACCTCGCACCGTAGCCGATCAGCCACATGCCGTTTGTAGCAAACGCCGAGCCGGACGCCACGAGTAAAGCCATGGCGCACCCACCCACCGCCATCCAGCGGGAGATCGTTTTCATGCAGGACTCCTCCGATACGTTATTGTTTTGGCCCATTCTTAAGGGGCCGTGGCTTTGTCACGGAGCGGAAGGCCCAAACCGACCACCGCCACAATTCCGCCGGGAGGGTAGTTGAGAATCGCGGCCCGCTCATTCCTTGCAGAATCTCACGAAAACAAACCGCTGCCCAGCCGTCTCGCCAAATTTTTTGAATGATTCGTTTATAGTGGGAGACTCCGGGAAAGTCAAGCGACGGACACCTGTGACCGGGGACCCCCGCGGCGGAGACGCGCCTTGCGACATCTGGCGCGTTGCTGGCGCCTTTGGGTAGCATGGTGGGCATATGGCCCAACGTCTCCGCGCCGCACCGGGCGAGCGCGATGCCGGCCATCACGGCTCCAGTCGGGGAGGAGACCCTCCGCGGCTGTGGTGTCCAACTTGAACCCCTACGTGATTGAACGGGACGCCTGCGGGCAGAATCCGGAAAGGAACGAGACCCCATGCACACTGCACCGGCGCAAACGCGACCCCGCTCCCGCACCAGCCTGAACGTCTTTCTTAGCGTCGTAGGAATCTTCGGCCTCGGCGTCCTGGCGATGTGGTACCCGATGGTGATCCTCAAGGTGCCGATGCCGGCTTCCATGCCGGCGCGGGTGACCGTGATCGCGATCTGGCAGGTCGCCGTAACCGCCGTGCTTCCCTACGCCTGGGCCGCTTGGCGACTGGGCCTGCGCCCCGCCGACCTCGGCCTCTCCCGGGTCAATCTCGGGCGCAGCATCTGGCTCGGTTGCGCCCTGTACGCCCTCGCCCTCGCCGCCTTCCTGCACTGCTCGAACACACCGCTGCTCCAGAACGACACCATCCGCACACTCTCACCGTTGGCAGCGGTGTGGGTGACCGGTATGAACTCGGTAATCGCGGCGGGGACCGACATTACGACGCGCGGCTTCGTGCTGCTTACCCTGAAGCGCTACACGGGCGTGCGCTTCGCCGTCCTGATGCAGAACGTCGGCTGGTTCGCCGGTCACCTTTTCGAAATCAGCCTGCTCGCCTCCTGCCTCGGCCTGGGTTGGGCGATCGCACTGACACTGACGCTGGGAATCCTCGGCGACCTGATCGTGTTACGCACTCGCAACGTTGTGGGACTGGCGATCGCCCACGTCCTGCTCAATGTCATCCTGAACCTATACATCCGCAGCCTTTGAGGTCGGCGCACCGGGATCGGCTCCGTCATGGCCGACGGCCGTCCGATACCTCATCGGCGAATCCGCCGCGCACGGGGCCGACCCGGGCCGGCGATGCCGCGAACCCCCACGTCCATGCACCGGCGACGAACACCGCGGCACCCAGCGCGAGTGCAACGATCCACACCTTCTCGAAGCCATAGACCCGGGCCAACCACGGCGCCAACGCGCTCCCGGCAACCGCACCCAAGGCGCACATCCCCGCGGCGGCCTTCTCCAGTGGATACAACGTCCGCTGCAACCCACGGTACGCGCGCACGAGCGCGACCGCGCACGCAGCACCGGCCAGCGCCGCAGCGACCGCGACGGCCGCGGTGCCGGCGTACAGCGTGAACGCGGGCGCGCTTTCCAGCCGGTACGCAACAACCAGCCGATCCGTTCCGAATGCCACTGCCGCGGCGACCACCGGGGCGAGCCAGGCGCACGCCCCCGCCAGGGGCGTGCGGTGGCGGTTAGCGCGACCGGCGAGGGCACGGCCGATCACCAGTCCGACAAAACACGCACCCAGTACCGCTCCGGCCCCGAACACCGTCGAGCCCGCCGCCAGGGTCAGCCGCTCACCCAGGCCCGCGACGACCAACGCCAGCCCTCCCCCCGTAGCGGCAAACACGCTCAGGATCACCGGGATCGGGGGCCGGTCCGCCGCCTCCGGACTGCGGACGGCGCGCAGCCCCGGCACGGCCCACAACGCGATCAGGATGAGGCCCAGCAACGCGGCGCCAAACAACCACTTCAGCCGCGGCGCACCCGAGCGCACGGTCACAAAGAAGAACGGATGACGATCGGTCGCGGTGCGGAAATCCGCCCCCTCGCGGTACGTCCGACTGAAGCTGCCGATGACCGCCTCGGCCACGCGCGCGCGGCCCGCGCGCTTGAGCAGGCGATAGGGGCCCGTGGCCCGGAACCCCGGCCCGAACCGGACGATGATCGGCAGATCCACCGCCGCATTGCGCATCCGCGCCACCTGGGCGGGGGCGGCCATCGCGCCCTTCACGACCAGCAGCAGGTGCCGGTACGGACTGGCGGACGACATCCCGCGCATCGCGTCGACCCCCCAGGCATGCCGCACGAGCGCCGCGCGACCCACCCCCCCCTGAGGGTCCGGCAGCCCCCAGGCCATCAACATCGCACGCAGAGACAGGCCCCAGTCGTTGGTGGCCACGGCCAACACGCCGCCGGGAATCAGGTGCCGCCAGTAACTCGCCAGCGCCTCGCGGGTGAGCAGGAGGGCCTCCGGGGCGTTGGACGCGCAACGACCGGACGCGCAAGGTTGCCCGAGCGGAAGCAGGATCACGCCGTAGCGCGACCGGTCTTGCGCCAACACGGCCCGTACGCGCACCGGCAGGCCGACGACATCGCCGGCGCCGGAGTGCGGGGCTCCCGGCCCGCCCGCATCGATCATCGATTGCAACGTCTGATCATAGGCAAGCACCCGCACGTGTTCCACGCCCAACCGGCGCATGACCTGCACGCTCGCCCCTGCCGCGGCACCTATGATCAGCGCCCGCTTCGGTCGAGCGACGATCACCGGCAGCGCCAGGAGGGGCCACCGATCGGAACCCACCTCTGCGCCGATCCGCTCCCGACCGCCAGTCGCCGACAGGATCGGCGGCGTGCCGTTCGAATAGAAGGTCGCGAGCCCTGCGCCCACCGCGCGCAGTTCATCGTCGCGGACGCCATCATGCCACTGCACCCGGTGCAGCACCGGCCCGCCGGGTGGTGCACGATGCCGATACAGCGGCCGTAGCGCCGCGGTCGCCGCCTTGGAGGCGGGCGCGGGCGGCAGCGGCGCGACCGCCCACCCGGTGGCGGTCGCGACCAGCCAGACCGCCGCCAGCGCCAAGCCGCTCGACCAGAGCCGCTGGATCGTCACGCCCGCCACCAGCCCGGCGACCCCGACCACGGCGGCCGCCGCCCAAGCCGTATCGATCGGACCCCCGAGCGTGTTCTGCACCCAGACCCCGCCCACCACACCGCCGAGATAGCCGACCCCCAGCGCGGCGAGCCCGAGCGACACTCCGCGTGGCCCGAAGCGCCGGGTCACGCCCCCCCAGACCCCCACGAGGGCGGCGAACGGCGCGGCCCACGCGACCAGGATGAGCAGCATCCCCGGAATCGTCCATACCCAGCCGGTAAAGGCCAGCGCGGTCCCGGCCGCCCCGAGCGGTGCCGAAAAGGCCAGCAGCAGCGTCGCCGACTCGGACAAGGCCCGGCCCGACCGCCGACGGTGGAAGGTCCCCGCGAGCAGTCCCGCGAAGGCTCCGCCGAGCGCGACCCCCACCGACAGCAGACTCAGGGGGTAGTCATACAGCGAGGCGAGAATCGCGGTCTGAGAACTGGTCGACAGACCACACGCGAGCGCGGCGATCAGGACCGTGGCAAGCAAACCACCCATCGCGCTCCACCCTCCCCCGTTGCGCCGACCGCCCGGCGGCGGGGCAGGCGGTCGGCGCCGTTCGCACCCGTGGAACCCGGTGCCGGATACCGGTCCACAATGCGTAGCGGACCCGGACACAGCATACACAGCCCCCGCCCCGGCATGCACCCTTGAGCCGGTTCGATCCGCACGCCGGCGGCCCGCCACCGATCGCGCACACCCGCCGAAGCCGCTACGATAACCTCGCGCCGACGTCCAAGCGTGCGAATCCGCACTCGGGAGCCGCCGTACGACCGGGACCCGCCTCATCGAATCGCGATGGACGGATCCGCAGCCCAACCCCGGAGGGACCGTCGATGGGCCAACGCAACGCCCTGCTCCGATCACGAAAGAAAAAGGCCCTCGCCCTGCTGCGTAGTGGCGAACTGACGGCCGCGCGGGACCTCTATGTCGAAATCTGCGAACGCGACCGCTCGAACCCCGGGGATTGGCTGACCCTGGGTGCACTCCACGGCCGCCTCGGCGATCCGGCCCGGGCCGCCGAGTGTTTCCGGCACGCGGTCGCGCTCGACGGGCACCGGGCCGGCGCCCATTACAACCTCGGCGTGGCTCTGGGCGAACTCGGACGTGCGGAGGAAGCGATTGAATCCCTGCGCCGCGCACTGTCGATCGAGCCGGGTCACACCGAGGCGGCGCTGACGCTCGCGCACGCGCTGGCGGCCCGTGGCCGGGCCGGCGAGGCCGCCGGGGCGTTGCGCGGCGCCCTGCGCCACCGCCCCGACGACGTGCGTCTGCTCACCAACCTCGGCGCCGTGCTGCAGGGATTGGGCGAGCTGAGCGAGGCCGAGACCCGGTGGCGCGAGGCGGTGCGCCTGAGCCCGGGCGAGCCGCGGGTCGAGAACAATCTGATCGCGCTGCTGTGCGCGCAGGGTCGCGTCCCGGAGGCCGCCGCCTGGGCCCGTGAGGTGCTGGCGCGCCGGCCCGACGACCCCGTGATCCACTCGAACCTGCTGTTGACCCTGCATTATCTACCGGACATCGACGACGCGGCGTTGTATGACGAGCACCGCCGATGGGGGGAACGCCATGGAAGCGGTGCACCCGCCGGGGACTACCCGCAGTCACCCGATCCGGCGCGGCGCCTGCGCGTGGGATACGTATCGGCGGATTTTCGCCGCCACTCGGTGGCCTGTTTTCTCGAACCGCTGCTGGCGCAGCACGACCGCACCACCGTGGAGGTGTTCTGTTATTCGGATGTCAAGAATCCCGACACGGTCACGCGGCGCTTCCAGACCCTCGCCGATGCGTGGCGCGACACCGCCGAACTCGACGATGCGGCCCTCGCCGCACGCATCCGCGCCGACCGCATCGACGTGCTCGTCGATCTCGCCGGCCATACCGCCGGCAACCGGCTGCGAGTGTTCGCACGCCGACCGGCGCCGGTGCAGATCACCTACCTGGGCTATCCGGACACCACCGGCCTGGAGACCATCGACTACCGGCTCACCGATGCCCTCGCGGACCCCCCGCCCGCCGGGCAACGGTACGCGGAGAGGCTGCTGCGCCTGGATCGCTGTTTCCTCTGCTACCGGCCGCCCCCGGAGGCCCCGCCCGTGACGACCCCACCCGCGCTGGCGACCGGGGCGATTACGTTCGGCAGTTTCAACCACTTGGCGAAGATCAACGATGCGGTCCTCGACTTATGGGTTGAAGTGTTGCGGGCCGTGCCGGGGTCGCGACTCCTGCTCAAGAACCACTCGCTGACCGACGCGGCCGTGCGCGAGTGCGTCCGCAATGGGTTGTCCGCGCGCGGCATCGACCCGCGGCGCGTCGACCTACGGGGCCACCTACCCGCCCTTCAAGACCATCTCGCGGCCTATGGGAACCTCGACGTCGCCCTCGACACCTTTCCCTACAATGGCACCACTACCACCTGCGAGGCCCTGTGGATGGGGGTGCCGGTCGTCTCGCTGGCCGGGACGCGCCACTCCGCCCGCGTGGGGCTCAGTCTGCTAGCCGCGATCGGACACTCGGAGTGGGCCACCGAGGACCCGGCCAGCTACGTGCACGCCGCCGTGGCGCTGGCAGCCGACCTGCCCGCACTTGCGCGCACCCGGGCCGCGCTACGCGATGGACTCGCCGGCTCGCCACTGTGGGATGCCGCCGCCCTGGCCCGCGAGGTGGAGGCGGCCTACCGTACGGCTTGGCAACGCTGGTGCGAGCGCCGGCCCCGCCCGGCGGCGGGATAGCCCGGGAACGAGTCCCCGAAAAACCACCTTCAATCTCCCGAATTGTCGGAAAATTTTACAGGCCAGAATCACAATAACCCATTAGTATTTAATAGGTTGATCCATCTTTCCCGTGGAATGACCCGATCTCCACCGATTTACGACACGCTGACTCGTCGCGGCCTTAATGATCGGTCCGCTTCCAGCGCCGTGGAGAATCCATGCTCGATTCAACCGATTAGCTGAATCTGAGAGCCCTCCATCCGGCGCTGTATCGGAATTCGGTTGTCGGAAATTTTTACAATTGGACCATCGAGCGATGGTCCTTCCGAGGAAAAATAATCAACCACCTTGTTTTTCAACCTAAAATTTAGGTTCGGCACGATATTTGCTAATATTTTTGAGCGTGCGAATCACGGCAGTACGTTCCGGATTCGCAGTCCCCGTCGGTGCTCAGGCTTGGCCGATCGGGGGAACTCTACCAACGTTGGTACAGTAACTCATTGGCACTGGAGGAGTTTCTATGAACATGAAAAAGACAGCGTTAGCGGTGGCCTTGGCCGGGGCGCTCGGCGTCGGCATCGGCACGGCCCAGGCATCGCTCGTCACCCTGTATCAGCCCTATACCTACACGGGTAGCAACTTTAGCATGCGTAGCGCAGGCGGTACTGTTGTCGGTGGCACCAACGACGTGTCGGGAAGCTGGGACGGGGCGCTCTACAACAGCCAGTCGGACGTCTCGGCGAACGGCACAGGCGTGGCAAACGTGACCTTGTCATCGCCGACTACGTTTTTCGGGAACGTCTGGACTGCCCACAACATCCAGGCGTTCGCTCCAGGAACCTACACGTTCACCACAGATGGCAACGCAACCACGAAAGCGTGGGATACTACCACCTCCAACGGAGCCCTCTCCCCGACACAAACTATGACGGTCGGCACGGGTCAGGTGGGTCTGCATATGCTGTTCGATTGGGGCACCTCCTACAACATCGATGTAGTCGATGTGACGAACGTGAACGCCAACTACGCGTCCCCGTTCTGGAGCGGCGGCGGCACCACGAGCGATTGGTGGTCCGGTAGTAACACCCACATCTGGGGCTTGGCCTCCACCGGAGGTCAAGGGATGCCCAACGGGCCGTTCGCAGGTTACATGGCGAACTTCAACACCTACAACGGTACGAACGTGGCACCGGTGCCAATCCCGGCGGCTGCGTGGCTGTTCGGTTCCGGGCTGATTGGGCTGGTCGGAGTCAGCCGGCGCAGGCGCCAGAATCGCCAGAGTTGATTCCGCTACGGCAGGTACTTCGACCTGCTGATGCGGTAATGGCACCGGCGGGGCGCGTAAGCGCCCCGCTCTTTTGAGGCAGGTACCGTTCGTTCCCCGCGCCGGAGTCCGGCGCGAAGAGCAGGAAGCGCTCAGTCCGGCCCTCGGGCGGGGCCTCCCAAAACAGCGAGCAAGTCGCCCAGATATCGCTCGTAGTACCGCCACCGGCCTACGGAGCGGGTGTAAATCGGCGTACGCACTTGGTCGTAGCTGGCAGTGGCGATCACCCGCCCACTGCGGTGCGGCTCGCGGCATGCGGGCTCCCAATCCAGATCCAGAAACACGAGCAGCCGGCGAATGACGGGCTTCGGATCGCGAGCCAGCTCTTCGTACTGCACGGTGTGCAACGGCAGGGGCAGCACCTGCTCCCAATGGCGCATCAGGCGCGCATATTCGCGGTAGAAGGCCGCGATATCCCCGAGCCGGTAGGCGAACGGGAGACGCAGGCCGAAAGACTGGCTATAGAGCGACAGCGCCGTATCGCGGGGATCCCGGGCGCAGTGGACGATGCGCGCGCCGGGAAACAGCAGCGCGATCAACCCCAGATAGAGGAAATTGACGGGGAGCTTGTCGGTCACATAGCGTGCCGCATCGGAGCCGGTCCGGCTCAGGCGCAGGTACTCGCGCGCCATCCGATCCAGTGCCGCCGCGTCCACGGCGGCCACGCCGCCGGGAAAGGCGGCCCGTGTACCGCCCGGCGTCGCGGCCGGGAAATCCGCCAGACGCGGGAGCCACGGCAGCTCCCCGGCACCGTACACTTGGCTGTGGCACGCCAGGATCTGCTCGACGAGCGAGGTCCCCGAGCGCGGCATGCCGACGATGAATACCGGTCCGGATTCCGTGCGACTCGAACGCGGCAGTCGCGCAAAGGCCTCCCGCGAGAACGTCTCGATAATCCGGTCCACGAACCGCCGGTGCGCCGCCCCATCGAACTCGATATCGACCAGACCGTTGGCCTCGTCCCAGGCGGCGAACGCCTCGTCGTATTCGCCCCGCCGGTCGTGCAACTGCCCCAGCCGGAACAGCAGGCGGGTGCGTCCGTCACCGGGCAGATCGCCGGCGACCAACCGTTCCCGGATCAACACCGCCACCGCGCCGCGTGCATCGTCATCCGGGCACAGATCCGCATGCACCTCGAGCGTCCCGGGCGTGCGATCACCGCGCGCCAGCAGTTCGCCGACGATCCGCCGCGCCTCGTCCTTGCGACCCAACATCTCCAGTACCGCCGCCTCTCCGGCGCGCGCACCGGCCTCGTCCGGCGCGCGCACCGGTGCGCGTCGATAGGCATCGAGCGCATCCTTGAAACGCCCCTGGAGACGGTAGACCATGCCGAGTTCGCACCAGACGCCCGCCGAATCCGGCTGAGCACGCAGCACCCCTTGCAGGCACGTCTCGGCCTCCTCCAACTCGCCCACGTCGGCGAGCGTCTGCCCCAGCAACCGCTGGATCTCGCTCGTACCGGGTTGCAGTTCCAGCGCCCGCCGGAAGCAGGCCACCGCCTCCAGCGGCCGGCCACAGCGTCGGCGACTGAGGCCGAGGATGCCCCAGGTCTTCGCAAGACCCGGCTCGAGCGCCAGCGCACGCTCGAAACACTCGATGGCCTCGACGTCACGACCCTCGAGCTGCAGGGCGCGCCCGAGATTGCTGAGCGCCTGCGGCCATCGCGAATTGTGCTCCAGGGCACGCCGATAAACAGAGACGGCCTCACTAAACCGACCCAGGACAAGCAGGGTGTTGCCCAGGAAGAACCACACCGCCGGATCGGCCGGTGCAAGATCCGCCGCGCGCCGGAGGCTGCCATGCGCCTCCGCCCACGCACCGGTCTGCCCCTGCGCCTGTCCCAGCAGGCACCAGACCTCCGGGTCGCGAGGATAGCGCGCACAGACCGGCTCGAGCAACACCCGCGCCTCGACGGCGCGGTCGGCCGCGAGCCATTCGCGGGCCTTGCGCTTCTTACCCCTGAGGAGGACGTTGGTGGCGGATCCCATTCGGTTCGCAATCGGCTCGTGGCGGGGTTTCGAATAAGGGCGACCGGCCCCGGGGCATTCCGTACCACAAGGCTGCCCCGCCCGGGCGCCGATGTCCAGTCCCGGTGTGGTAATAAAAGGTGATCGATCCCATGCTGCGGCGGACCGGCCTCGCGCCCTGCTAGAATGCAACCGATCACATCGCGTCCCGGGAGATACCCGCGAATGAAAGACTCCCTTTCCGAAAAAGTGCAACGCCTGCTCGCCGCCGGCCGGGGGCGCGACGCATGCGCGATCCTGCAGCGCGCCTGCGTACAGGACTCCGGCGACGCCGGGGCTTGGTCGCTGCTGGGAACACTGGAGGGGCGGGCGGGACGCTACGAACAGGCCGAACGGGCCTGCCGGCAGGCACTGAAAGCCCGGCCGGACCACCCGGCGGCACTTGCCAATCTCGGCAACGCCCTGGCGATGCTGGGCCGTCACAACGAGGCGGTGACGTGCCACCGGCAGCGGCTGCACCAGACGCCCGATGACCCGGCGGCACTCGCCAACCTCGGCAGCGCCCTGTGCCTCGCCGGCGAGTACGACGAGGCCGAGCGTTGCCTGCGCCGCGCCATCGACCTCGAACCCGCTTGCGCCGGGGCGCACTTCAATCTGGGTAACGTCCTGGCCCGGCAGGGACGGCTTGACGAGGCCATCGAGCGCTACGCCGTTGCGGCGCAGCGCAACCCGCGATTGCATGCCCCGCATCAGGAATTAGGGGAGGCGTTGCGCATCACCGGACGCCTGAGCGAAGCCGCCGACGCCTTGAACCGCGCCCTGGCGCTCGATCCACACGCCGCGACCACCCTCCTCAGCTTGGCGGCGCTGTACACGGAGACCGGTCGGCCCGATCAGGCGCTCGCCTGCCACCAGCACGTCGTGGAACGCTACGGCGACCGCTTCCCGCTGGCCTGGATCGGCATGGCGAACGGACTGATCAATGCCGGCAACCTCGACGCGGCCGAGGAAACACTGAACCGGTTCCTGGAACGCCACCCCGATCACCCACAGGCCCTTGTCGCCCGCGCCGAAATCTGGGAGCGGCGCGGGGACCCGAGGCGTGCACGCGAGTACGCGAACGCCGCGGTTGCCGCCGGGCGGCAGGATGCCGCCGTCGCCCTGCTGTTCGCGCAGACCAGCAGAACGCGCGACGAGCGGGGGGAGTCCCTCGCACTGCTGGAGCGCCTGTTGGCCCGGGAGGACGGCGATGAAGCCGCACGCCGATCGCTGCACTTCGAAACGGGGCGCTTATATGATGCGCAAGGCGACTATGCGCGGGCAATGAAGTATTACCGCGCCGCCAACCGTCTGACGGGGTACCGTTTCGACCGGGTGGCGCACAGCCGCGCCGTGACAGGCCTGATCGAGCGCTTCGATTCCGCCGCAATGGCGCGCCTGCCGCGCTCCGGGGAGACCACGCAGCGCCCGCTGTTCATCGTTGGCATGCCGCGCTCCGGAACCTCGCTCGTCGAACAAATCCTGAGCCGTCATCCCGACGTTGCCGTGTTGGGGGAGCGCTCGGAGATCTCCCAGATCGCCGCCGCGCTGGGTGAATGTCATCCGCCGGGGACCCTGGCTACGCCGCACCCCGAGCGATTGACGGCCGCTGCGCTACGCGATGCCGCGCACGCCTATCTTTCCGCCACCGGTTCGACGACCGACAAGAGCGCCGCCCGGTTCACCGACAAGATGCCGCACAACTTCTGGAATTTGGGGCTCATCAATCTGCTGTTACCGGGCGCGCGGGTGATCCATTGCGTGCGCGATCCGCGCGACACGGGCCTGTCCATCTACTTCCAGAGCTTCACCGCCGCCCATCCCTATGCAACGGATCTGGACGATATCGTGTTCTATTTTGAGCACTATCGCCGGTTGATGGCCCACTGGAAAAGCGTGATCGATCTTCCGATGTTCGAAGTGCGCTACGAATCGCTGGTACGGGAACCCGCACCAGCGATCCAGAAGCTTCTCGATTTCTGCGGGCTACCCTGGAACGATGGTTGCCTGAACCCGCAGCAAAGCGACCGCTATGTGGTGACCGCAAGCTACAATCAAGTCCGCCGTCCGCTTTACACGTCGTCCATCGGGCGCTGGACCCACTATCGGGAGTGGCTGGGACCGCTTGCGGCGTTGGAGTCGACACGGCTGGACCAACCGCCGGAGGCCTGATGCGGCAGTCCGCGATGGCAAGGCGGCTCGCCGCGCTCGCCGTGTGAGCCCCACATCGGGAGGAGATCGGCGCCGAGTGGATAGAACACGCAAGGGAGCATCGTGCAGTCATTTTCGCCATACGTGTGCGTGCTCGCAGCCGGATACGCCGGCCAGGAGAGGAGGCTACGACCCGCTTGCCTTTGCACACCAGGCGCGCCACATGTCCCGGTACGCCGCTTCCACCTTACGCGCGAAGGCCGGGGCATCGCAGAGGGGGGATTCGCTTACCTGCCGCCGCAGGGTGGTGCGCAGCTCGGCCAGATGATCCAGATCCGCGGCGAGCCCGGCGGCCAACATCAGGTACTGTTCGGGCGTTTCGGCCACGAACCGTCCGAGGCCCACGGCGTTGAGCAAACTGGCGCCCACGCGACCCCGGTGCGCGTTGCCGGCGAGCGTGATGACGGGCACGCCCATCCACAGCGCCTCGCAAGTCGTGGTCGCCCCATTATACGGAAAGGGGTCCAATGCCACGTCCACGCGTCCGTACAGGCTCAGATGGTCGGTGAGGTTCAACGTCGGGCCCTGCAGATCGATGCGGTCAGGGGATACCCCGGCGCCCTTAAATAAACGAAAGATGTGCCGGCGCACCGCCGGATCGTTGGTCGAAGAAACCGTCTTCAGAAACAAATGGGATCCCGAAACGTTGTTAAGCAGCATCGCCCATAGGTTTATAACCTCCCGGTTTATCTTCAAAAGATTGCTAAAGGAGCCGAAAGTCACGTGCCCGCTCCGCCGCGCAGGGAGCGACGTGGTGGAAGGGCTTTCGTGGGGAGGGCGATAACAGAGAAAACACCCTGGGAGACGGGCCAGACGCTCGGTATGAAATGCCTCCTGACCGTCGGGATCCGCCAGCGAATCCGTCAGTCGATAATGCATCGCACGCAGACCCGTGGTGTTCGGATATCCCAGATACGATACCTGTACAGGTGTCAGTCCACGCGAAAAGGCCTCGAGCCGGTTGCGGCCCGTATGTCCCGCCAAGTCCACAAGGATATCCACCGAGTCCTGGCGCACGAGCCGGCAGAAGTCGTCCTTGGACAGCCCGCTGGTGTCCCGCCACTCCACCGCCAGCGCAGCCAGTTCTCGAGTTGCCCCGTCCGGCTGCAAGACATCCGAATAGCAGACGACCTCCACCACTGAAGGATCATGGAATTCCAGCAGTGGCCGGATGAAGTATTTCACCGAATGCTCGCGGAAGTCCGCTGAGACATAGCCGATCCGCAAACGACGTTCCGGGCCGGCATCGACCGACTCATCGATCCCGCCGGTGCGCGGAGGCGGCAGGGACGCACCCCATGCACGGTGGGCGTCGAACAGACTTGCAGGGTCCGCATCCGGCAGGTAATTCATCATCAGGAGCAGATCCGAGTGGACTGTTTTGTCGTCAGGGCGGAGGTCCAGCACTCCTCGATAATGCTTGATGGCCCCCGCCGGATCTGCCCGCCTACCGCACAGGCTCGCCAGGGCCAGACGGGGATCCGCGTGCCGGGGATTTATCTGCACGGCACGTGTATAGCTGACGACCGCTTCCTCGATACGACCGAGCCGCTCCAGCGCGCGGCCGATAGCGTAATGGATCTGCGGGAAACGCGGTTGGACACGCAGAACCCGCCGATATTGTCCCAGCGCGTCCTTCCACCGGCCGGAGTCGGCCAGCGTCTTCCCGAGATTGTACCTCGCGAGTGGGTCCCTGGGGGCGATGGCGACCGCACGCTGAAATGCCTCCAGGGCCTCGTCCACCCGCCCCTGACTGCTCAGAGCGTTGCCGAGATTGGTATGGGCAACAGCGAGATTCGGGCGCAGGGCGACTGCACGCCTCGCATATTCCTCCGCGACCGCATAGCGCCCCAGCCGCCCGGCGATGGCCGCCAGGGCCACCACCCCATCAATATCGTGGGGCCGCGCGGTACAAAAACGTTCGTAGGCCATACCGGCCTCCTCCAGGCGCTCGGACGCCAGCAGAGAGGCGGCATGCTGTTTGAGAGTCTGAAGGTCGTCCATCCCGCACCCCAACCACCCGAAGCTGAACCGAGTTCCTGATCCAGTATAAGTGCCCCGTTCGGTCATCCAAAATCTACGGGGATGATCCTTTCATAATGCAGGGCACCGAATCAGGCTTGACCTATCATGGGAAATAGGGGGAAAGGGAAATAGGGGATGGACCACGGTTTTCCCGGCACCCGGAATTCCAACGCGGCGGACCCCAACGCCGCCGGCCAAGCGCGCCCGGCCCCACAAGGGTCCCGCGGACGTCATGGATTCCGTAGGGCGGGGCAAGCCCCGCCGACGACGCCCGAAATTCCAACGACGCCGCAGGTTTCCACGACGTCGGCCGGGCACGCCCGGCCCTACCGGGGGTCACGATCGCCGATACGCGCGCGGACCGTGTAGGGCGGGGCACGCCCCGCCGACGGCGCCCGAAATCCCAACAACACCGCGGGTTCCCACGACGTCGGCCGGGCGCGCCCGGCCCTCCCGGTGGGCACGATCACCGATACGCGCACGGATCCTGTAGGGCGGGGCGAGCCCCGCCGACAACGCCCGAAATTCCAACGACGCCGCGGGTTTCCACGACGTCGGCCGGGCGCGCCCGGCCCTAACAGGTGGGCATAATCGCCGATACGCGCGCGGATCCTGTAGGGCGGGGCAAGCCCCGCCGACAACGCCTGGAATTCCAACAACGCCGCGGGTTCCCACGCCGTCTGGCCGGGCGCGCCCGGCCCTACAGGTGGCCACGATTGCCGATACGCGCGGGGATCCTGTAGGGCGGGGCAAGCCCCGCCGACAACGCCCGAAATCCCAACAACACCGCGGGTTTCCACGACGTCGGCCGGGCACGCCCGGCCCTACCGGTGGGCATGATCGCCAATGCGCGCGGGGATCCTGTAGGGCGGGGCGAGCCCCGCCGACGGCGCACGGAATCCCAACAACACCGCGGGTTTCCACGCCGTCGGCCGGGCTCGCCCGGCCCTACAGGGATCGCAATCACCCGATGCACGCAGGAATCCAAGGGCGGGCCTCGGCCCGCCAGCGGCACTTCGCGAGGGGTTGGGACCCTCTCGGGGCGGTCCGCTCATGGACAACCGACAAGAAAAAAGGGTAGCGTCCCCTTTTTGGGATGGCCCCGAAAAATATTT
>VAOW01008082.1_pt1 | contig 18413 bp, 16 predicted proteins | sample 3393921 | NCBI WGS metagenome assembly VAOW01 (sample SAMN08290428, study PRJNA428436) | hydrothermal vent metagenome | isolation source: Deep-sea hydrothermal vent chimney | place: Indian Ocean: Southwest Indian Ridge | depth 2742 m m | reverse complement strand
GCCCCGAACAAGGTGAACCGGAACCCGTCGTCGGCAAGCACGCCGAAGTTGTACGCTCCGGGGGTAGTGACCGCGATATAGCCCCAGACACGGCCGGCATAGTCGGTCTGATAAGAATCGCCGGCGGAAAACAGAGGCACCTGGTCCGCCGCTCCCCACTTTCCATGCGACCACACGTGGCTCACATGGTAGTTATAGGACTGGTTGCCGACGTTGACCGTCGACAGCACCGCATCCTTCTGGCGCAGAACACGAGGATCGGACGGCGGCAGCCCCAGCGCCGCATCGGCATCCGCCAAGTTCGAGATCCCGGTCGGCCGCCATGTTGGGTTTACCTGCACCCAGTGGCTGTTCACCCCGTTGCCGCCGGTGAACGACCCGGCGAGGTAGGGCGCGAGCGTTACTATGTCCGCCCGCGCCGGCGGCACCGTCAGGATCAGCAGTCCCGCGGCGGTGAACGCCACCAGCATCGCGCGGACGCCGCGCATGGGAATTCCTGTTGCTATACGCATGTCGATCATCTCCTCTCGGCACACCGGTGCGCCGGTCGCCGCCCGCGCCCATCGCCTTGTCGTTGTTGACCGGGCCGGTACCCCCGCCCGGAAGTGCTCGAAATTGCCCTCATGTCCGCCGGAGAACGCGTCCCATCACCCCCTCGTAGCCCGGATGCAGGCCGAAGGCCGAAATCCGGGAAACACACCCGCCCCTGCTTCCCCGGATTTCGCTTCGCTGCATCCGGGCTACGGGTGGTCAGGCGGGCGCCATGCGGCGGCGCGCAATGCCGGTGAGCGCCGCCAGCCCTCCGATCATCAGCCACAGTGCCGCCGGCAGGGGCACCGGAGCCACCGGCACGCGGCAGAAGTAGGCCTCATCGATGCCCATCCCACTCCACCAAGATTCACTCCCGCTCCCATCGATGGTTTCACCCCCGAATTGGAAGCCGGCCACCTGTGCGGTGAAGTACGGCAGGATATCGCCCAGCCCGAGCCCGGTAACGGTGAAGCGCAGTGAGTTCTGGCGACTGTCACCGGTGCCGCGCAAGCCGAAGTCGAAGTGCCCGAACCGGTGCATCTTGATCTTCCCGATGGGCATCACCCACCAGGGCTCAAGCAAGCCGCTGATCCCAACACCCGTCGCGGACACGCCGGATTTGAGATCGAAGGCGAATTTCTGGATACCAAATCTGGTACCCGCAATGCCCGACAGCGGCGCCAGGGAATCCACCCGGACGTCTACCGTGTTCGACGCGGCGCCGTCGGCGAGCGTTACCTCGAGATAATCGGTACCGTTCGGAAGCTGATTCGACTGATCCAGGTAGTACGAGACCGTCGCCGCATTCGCGAGCGCCGGCAGCGCCGACAACGCGAGCAGCAGACACCCGCACCCCGTTCTTATCGTGGCTCTTATCATGGCCATCGGACTGTGACTCCTCTCGGTCCCCTCCCCCGCGCGTGGCGTCCCGCCTTTGCCGGGCGACCCATGCATCCGAGGCCCCTACCCCGATCCCGCCATCTTCCGCGCAACCGAGACCTCAGCGCCCCTCCCCTCCAACAGGCGGACCAGTTCACTGACGTTGTGGAACGTCCGCCTGTCACCACTCTCGGCGTCCTCCACCCGGCCCACGATCTGCTGCGGGTCGCGCGCATCGCGCCGGTAGATTCGAACGATGTACGTATCCATTGCGCCCCTCTTCCCCGGGTGATGCGTCGTCCCGACTCCGGGTTGTTGTAGGCTCAGCGTACGGGGCGGGGACTCACGGATAACTCACGGATTGCACGAGCGGCCGATCCGCCGGAATCGGCGGTCGGCCGGGGCGCTCAGGCCGGCCTGCGCCCTCCGGGAGCGGCGGGATCGGGCATCGAAAGGTGTAATCGGACGGGCGGGTGGGGGCCGGGAGGATAGCAGGGGGTCACGGCCAGGACCGCAGCATCGCCTCAGGCGGCGTCGGCCGGGCGCGCCCGGCCGACGCCGCCCGATCAAGGGCGCCGACCACAGCGCACACCCGGGTCCCGGTCGTGGAAAAAACGCCGCGGAACCCACAGCACGCACGGACAACACCCTGTCCGATCTGTGGATTCCGTGGGGTCCGTGACTCATTTCGACGCCACTGCGAAGATCAACGACGTCGGCCGGGCGCGCCCGGCCCTACAGGTGGACACAATCGCCGATATGCGCGTAGAGCGGGGCTCGCCCCGCCGGCGGCGTCTTCGTGGATTCAGGGGGTGATGCGGATCTCGAGCAACCGCCGGACCAGTTCTTCGGTCTCGCGGGAGGGGTGCACGCCGAGCACGAGGGACAAGGTGCGCCGGCAGCGGCGATAGTAAATCAGGGCCTCGGCTTTGCGCCCGAGCGCGGCGTGGCAGGCGATCAGGCGTTGATAGAACGTCTCCACCAGGTCATCGACATCCAGCCCCTTCTGGTAGCAGGCAATGGCCTGATCCCACTCGCGCATCCGTTCCCAACGCGCACCGACGGCGGTGAGCCGGCGAACGAACTTGCTGCGCAGGCGTTCGCGCAGGCGGATGGTCCACGGCTCGTTCTCCTCCTGGCCGAGGAAGTCGCCGTGGTACAGTGCCAGGGCCCGGTCCATGAGGTGTCCGAGGCGCTCGCGCCGGCGTGACGTGTCGTCTGTGCGGACCATGCGGTCGACCTTGGACAGGATGCGCTCGAAGGCCCAGGCGTCGACCCAGCAATAGCGGTTGTCCAGCGAGAGGTGGCCACTATCCACCACCAGGGCCTGGTCGACGCCGATCAGCCGCCGCAGGCGGTAGAGGGCGGTTTCGAAGGCGTGGTGGGCGGCGTCGCCCTCGGCGTCGGACCACAGGATCGCGCAGACCTTCTCCACCGGCACATCGCGCCCGCCGAGCGCCACCAGCACCTTGAGCAGATCCAGGGGCCGGCGCTGCGGCTTGCGGTCGAAGCGTACCGAAACCTCGTCGCGCACCACCGAGAAGCGGCCCAGCGTGTAGATGCGCAGCCGGTAGGGCCAGTCGTCGAGATCGGCGCTAGATGGAACCAGGCGGTGCCGGTCGATGAGGCGGCGCACGTAGGTACGCTCGACGCCGGCCCGCAATGCCGTCTCGCACGCGAAGGTCAGCGAGCGTTCGCTCCACCACGGCAGCCCCGTCGCGCCATAGCGGCGCACCAGGCACAGTGCCCGGCGCACCTGTGCGGTCGCGCGCCGCCGCCGGCCCGCCTCGAGGTTGTGCTGGGCCTCGAGCAGCAGGGTGAGGTGCTCCAGCAACCGGTTGTGCATGCGCCCGGCCTGCTCCGCGAGTTCACGCAGGATCTCGCCCACCACCGGCTCGCCCCGTTCCACGGCGATGCGGCACAGGTCCAGATGCGCGAAGGCGTCGATGAGCGGCGCGCCAAGCCGGCGCGCCAGGACCATCGCGATCCCGCCCTGCTCCGCGGCCTCCGCATAGTCGCGCTCGGTGAGTGCAACCAGCGAGGCCAGCATGTGATAGTGGCACGCCTCCAGCGTGCCGCCCTCGGCCACCAGGGCGTGCAGCGCCTCCAGGTGCGCGTGTCCGGCCTCCTCGTCGCTCCGGCACAGCGCGGCATATACGCCATGCGCGTGCAGTTGGAAGGACCACTCGGGCGCGCCGTGTGCCTCCGCCAACCCCGCCGCGACCGCTTCCGCGGCGCGTGCCGCATCCCCCGAAGCCCAGCCGTAGAGCGCCTCGCTCGCACGCAGGCAGGCCGCTTCCGAACCGCGCGGCTCGGTGGTGGCGAGGGCGTGGCGGACCCATGCGAACAGCCCGGCCGCCGGGGCCAGGTCGCCGCTCCACGCATAATAGGTCATGAGCCGGTTGGCCAGCACCGCGCCCGGCAGGCCGGCGCCGTTCGATCCCGAGTGATCCTCCCGGTGCAAGTCGTCCGCGAGCGAGCGCGCCAGTGCGGGCAGGCGCGGGTCATCCGGTCGACGCAGGTGCAGCGCCTGGAAAAGGCCGGCGCGCACCGTCCGGCGCAGCGGCGGCGGACACTCGCCGAGGTCCTCGGCGACGTCCATCTGCGCCAGCCACGGATCGAGTTCGCGGTAGTCGCGTCCGGCGTAGAGCCGTGCCTCGACCGCCGCGCTCCAAGTCCGGTACCAAGCGGCGTCGCGGCGGCCCGCGCACAGCGCGGTCGGGGTCCGGCATCCGCGCCGCGGGGCGTCTCCCGCGGCGGATCCGGCATCGACGTCAGTCTCCACAATCGTCAAAATCGACCGAAACATCTCCGATCCCCGAGTTCGTTTTCCTCAAATCCACTCCGGACCCATGCGCCCTTTTTCAATGGTGACTCCACGCCTCCCGTCAGCCGCGGGTGGTGCGGTCCCCGTCCGGGTGTCGCCTCTCCTTGGATCGGGAAGGGGAATCTGAAATGCCGGCTGTCTATTCCACGGGCTTGCCGGTAATGATCCGGCTATCGGCCCGCTTTTTGGCTTTCATGGATTTTCTTAAATAAAATTAGTAGATTATTAGCAGATTTCGTGCCAATTTAAAAAAACGAACGGGTGTCAGTTAGTTGGCGGAATGCCGGTTTCGTCTCGCACCCTCCGATTCCGATTTTGTAAAAAATTCCGACGGTAAATGGCTCGGAATTTCCCCGGTCAATTTCCAAAGTATAAGGATTTATCATTCTAAATCAGTAATATTTGAACCGATGCCGAATCTTCCCCCGCTTACAAACTGTAAAATTTTCCGACACTTTCGCCATCGACCACATTTAAGATTATGATTTCTATAGCGTTAAAATCGAAATCAGAAATCCTCGCTCCGCACTGGTTCAGCCGCCGCGTTTCACGCGCGCGTTTTACCGGTGAGCGCATTCCGACGCTCGCACAAGGGATCGATCTGCTGACGGACCAAGCGCAGATGACCGCATTCGTCGAGATCGAAAAGGTCTAGCGCACTTCGGAACCGTGCGCGCGGTACGCAGCATACTCGCCGTGCTCGAACCGCTGCTCGCGGGACTCGCATCGGACGGATCATGAGCGGGAACCACCATGACCTCGTGATCGTGGGCGGCGGGGGCCACGGCGCCGGCGTGGCCCCCGCCGCGACCCGTCGCGGGCACGGGGTTTCGCGGAATCGGTATAATCCCCGCAACAGGCCGGTGTAAGGAACGGGCGGCGGGCCCGACTAATTTCAAATTGCCCCCCGGCCACATCAACGGAGTCACCCTATGCATGCCACCCTGCCGCTGCTCGAGACCCCGGACTTCCCTCCCCTTACCCGCGGACACCTGGAGACCCTGCAGGTCAACATCGGCTACCGCTGCAACCAATCCTGCCTGCACTGCCACGTCAACGCGGGGCCGAACCGCACGGAGGAGATGGACCGGGAGAGCGTCGACGACGTGCTGACCTATCTCGACGCCTCCGACGTATCCCGTCTCGACATCACCGGCGGGGCACCGGAACTGAATCCCCACTTCCGCCGGCTCGTGGAACAGGCCCGCGAGCGCGGCCTGCACGTGCTCGACCGCTGCAACCTCACCGTGCTGGAGGAACCCGGGCAGGAGGACCTGGCCGCGTTCCTGGCGCGCCACCGCACCGAGGTCATCGCCTCACTGCCCTGTTACCTGGAAGACAACGTCGATCGGCAACGCGGCAAGGGCGTGTACGCGAAGAGCATCCGCGCGTTGCAGCAGCTCAACCGGGAGGGCTACGGCCGACCCGACAGCGGCCTGACACTCAACCTGGTCTACAATCCCCAGGGGATCGATCTCCCACCGCCGCAGTGCACCCTGGAATGCGACTACAAACGCGTCCTGCTCGAACGCCACGGCGTGGTCTTCAACCGGCTCTACACCCTCGCCAACATGCCGATCCACCGCTTCGGCAGCACGCTGATCTCCAAGGGGCTGTTCCGGGAATACATGGAACGGCTGCACGGGGCCCACGAGGAATGCAATCTGGAAGGCGTGATGTGCCGCTCACTGCTCAGCGTGGACTGGCGGGGCTGCGTCTACGACTGCGACTTCAACCAGATGCTGGGCCTGCCCCTGCGCGTGGCGGGCCGGGGCCGCGTGCACCTGCGCGACCTCGTCGGGCGCGACCTCGCGGGAAATCCCATCGTCGTGCGTGATCACTGCTTCGGCTGCACGGCGGGCCAGGGGTCCAGTTGCGGCGGGGCCCTGGGCTGAGCGGGATCCATAGCGCCCCATCCGGCGATTCGGAGGAAACAGTATATGGACGTCGAGACCAGCGTGCGTGAGCGCTACTCGCAAGCGGCCCGGGAGAAGGAAGCGGCGCTGTGCTGTCCCGCGCCCGGTTACGATCCCGGACAACTGGCGCTGCTGCCGAAAGAGATCGTGGAGAAGGACTACGGTTGCGGGGATCCCTCGCGCCACGTGCGCGAGGGCGACGTGGTCGTGGATCTGGGCAGCGGCGCGGGTAAGATCTGCTACCTCGCCGCACAGTCCGTGGGCGAGGCCGGATGCGTGATCGGTGTCGATATGAACGACGACATGCTCGCGCTCGCCCGCAAATACCAGCCGGAGATGGCGCGCAAACTCGGCGGCGACCGCCTGCGTTTCGTAAAGGCGCAGATCCAGGACCTGGCCCTGGACCTGGAGGCGGTGGATTCCTATCTCGCCGGGCACCCCGTACGCAGCGCCGCCGATCACGCACGGCTGCTCGCCTGGCAGGAGGCACGGCGGCGCACGGCGCCGGCGATCCCCGACGCCTCCGTGGACCTGGTGGTGTCCAACTGCGTCCTCAATCTGGTGCGGGAACGGGACAAGGAACGATTGGTGCGCGAGATCCACCGTGTGCTTCGCCCCGGCGGGCGGGTGGCGATCTCCGACATCGTCAGCGACGAGCCGATCCCGGAAGAACTCAAACGGGACCCCGAGTTGTGGAGCGGCTGTATCTCCGGGGCGTTCACGGAGGAGGACTTCCTGCGTGCATTCGCCGAGGCGGGCTTCCTGGCCGTTCGCTACGACCAGTGGGGCGCGGAACCGTGGAAGGTGGTACAAGGCATCGAGTTCCGTTCCGTGACCCTCACCGCGGTCAAGGCCGACGAGGCGCCGTGCCTGGATCGGGGGCACGCGGTCCTCTACCGCGGCCCCTACGCCTGCGTCACCGACGACGAGGGTCACGTCTATCCCCGTGGGGTGCGCATGGCGGTGTGCGAGCGTACCTGCCGGTTCCTGACCACCGGGCCGCTGCGCGCGGACTTCATCGGCATCGCGCCCGCGGTAGCGCACGAGCCCGTGCCCTGGTGCGCGCCGGCGGGCACCCGGCGCCCGGCCTCGGAAACCAAGGGTGCCGCCCACCAGGGCGCCGGCACCGGCGGCACCTGCTGCGGTTGATCCATGCCGCGGCTGTCCGTCATCGTCCCCGCGCTCAACGAGGCGCCGCGCATCACGGGGACACTCGACGCCCTGCAGGATCTGCGCGGCGCCGGCCATGAACTCATCGTCGTCGACGGCGGCAGTAGCGACGCCACCGCCGAGCGCGCGGCACCGCTCGCCGACCGGGTGCTGTGCGGGCCGCGCGGGCGCGGACCGCAGATGAACGCCGGGGCGCGCGTCGCACACGCGGCGGTGCTGTTGTTCCTGCATGCCGACACGCGGCTGCCGCCGGGCGCCGCGGGCACGATTCTGCGGGGGCTGCAGCGCAGCGGACGCGGCTGGGGCCGCTTCGACGTGCGCCTGTCCGGGGAACGCCCGGCGTTCCGCCTCATCGCCTCGCTGATGAACCTGCGCTCGCGGATCACCGGCATCGCCACCGGCGATCAGGCGTTGTTCGTGCGCCGCGAATGGTTCCAGGCCGCCGGCGGCTACGCGGAGCAACCGCTGATGGAGGACGTGGATCTCTCGCGCCGGCTCAAGCGCCGCGGACCCCCGCTGTGTCTGCGCGAGCGGGTCGTGACCTCGAGTCGGCGCTGGGAGCGCGACGGCGTCGCGCGCACCGTCCTGCTGATGTGGCGGCTGCGCCTCGCCTACGCCCTGGGCGGCGACCCGCACCGCCTGGCGCGACGCTACCACCCCGGCCGTTGACCGCCGCCCCCGTGCCCCCCCGCCGCGGCGCGTGCGACTGTGCCGTTCAGGTGTTCGCCAAGGCGCCGGTCGCCGGCGCCGTCAAGACCCGGCTGATCCCGGTCCTCGGCGCGCGCGGCGCGGCGCGGTTGCAGGCGCGCCTGACGCGGTTCACCTTGGAGCGGGTCGTCGCCGCGACGTCGGGCCCTATCGAGCTGTGGTGCGCTCCGGATGCGCACCACCCGTTCTTCGCGCGCTGTCGGCGCGAGTACCCCCTGACGCTGCACACCCAACCGAACGGCGATCTCGGGACACGCATGCACCACGCGCTGGCGTGCGCCCTGAGCGCGGGGGCCGAGCGGGCCCTGCTGGTCGGGACCGACTGCCCCGCGCGCGGGCCGGGTGATTTGTACGCGGCGTGCGCCGCCCTGCGCATGGGCGCGCAGGTGGTCCTCGGCCCGGTAGACGACGGCGGTTACACACTGATCGGAGTCCGGCAGGGCGTACCGGAGGTGTTCGCGGGGATCCCATGGGGAACGGAGGAGGTGCTCGCGTGCACGCGCCGCCGCCTTGCCGAAAGGGGCTTACGCGCCGTCGAACTCCCGCTCACCTGGGACGTGGACCGGGCGGCGGATCTGGAACGCCTCGCCGCGCAACCGCAACTGCGCGGCCTGCTGGAGGGACTCGGCAGCCGCGCGCCACCGCGCGGGCAAACGCGCCGCAAGCCGTGAGTGCGACCTCGCGGCACGGGCGCGACGGCGCTCCGCTTCCAAACCGCTACCCGGTCGAACGCCAAGCAGAGCGGGGGTTCAGGCCGCCGAACGCCGACCCAGATCGCGGGCGCGCCGCAACCGCGCCCGCGCGATTTGTTCGCGGACCTCGGGTTGCTCCAGGAAATCGGCGAGGGTGATTGCGTCGAGGAAGTCGTAGATCCGTTGACTGAGGACGGTCCACAGATCCCGGGTGGCGGGCTGCTCGTCCGCGCCGGGCGTCGCGGTCCGCGCGGCGCCCGGCCCGTCCACGGCGGCGACGATCCGCGCCATGCTGATTTCCCTCGGCGGTCGCGCGAGCCGGTAACCGCCGCCCGGCCCGCGTACGCCCTCCACCAGACCCCGGCGCCGCAAGTGCGCGAACAACTGCTCCAGGTAGGACAAGGAGATGCCCTGAGACTGGGAGATGTCCGCCAATGCGACGGGCCCGTGGCGTGCGTTGAGGGCCAGATCGAGCATCGCGGTCACGGCGTGCTGCCCTTTCGTGGATAGTCTCATCGCTTGCGCCTTCTCGTTTCGGATGCAGCGGCGAAAGGCCGCTGTTCCCACGGTTTGCGTTGCGCGGGAGCGTATCATTTGTTGAGTAATTAGGTCAAGTTTAGAGTCTCTGATATGGGAATCCGAAAACTCCTCGTTTCCAGGGCCGTGAGGCTCAAATGGCGTATCGGCGATATCGCGCGGGGTCGAACGGAGGACTCCTTTACCGAGGATAAATCGGCCTGATGACCGCATGCGGGGCGGGACGGAATCCACGCCCCCGGTATGGTAAACTCCAGCCGGTCGCGGCGGCGCCCGATACGGGCGGCGCGGCACGCATCGGGGTCACGGCGGATCAGTGTCGACGTATCCGGACGGTGGCGGTCGACGGGACAAATCGGATACAGCGGAGCGAGGAATGGCAAGCAGAGAATCCCTGGAGGCACGGGCCGCACAGTGCAGCGGTGTGGACGACCTCGTGGCGTTGGCGCGCGAGGCCCTCACGGACCCGGCGGACCCCGACTATGCGCGGGAACTGCTCAATCAGGCGGAGATGCAGTGCCAGTTCCCGGCCGACTACGTGAAGGTGGCCGAAGTGCACGCCGGCCCGCTCAACGAGCGCGACTACGCGCGCGACCTCTACCAGCAGGCCGAGGACGCCTGCTTCGAGGCCAAGGAATTCGCGCTGCTCGGCCACAGCCTTGCAACGCACCTCGGCGATCGCGACAAGGGGCGCGAACTGCTCACCAAGGCGGCCGAGGAGTCCAAGGAACTCGCCGAATTCCTGACCCTGGCGCGCTACGCCAAGGAAGACCTGGAAGACGACGCGCTGGCCAAGGAACTGCTGGGCAAGGTCGAGGGCGCCTGCAAGGGTCTCGAGGACTTCCGCACTCTCGCGCAGACCGTGCTTCGCGAACAGAACGACCCGGAAACCGCGCGCGAACTCTACAAGAAGGCGGCGCGTTTCTGCTCCGATGTGCCGGTCACCGTGGCCTACGCCCAAGGCGTCGTGGAACTGTTCGACGACCGTGACTGGGCGCGCAAGATCCTCGACGATGCGCAGAGCGACTGCCAGTTCACCAAGGAGTTCGTGGAACTGGCCTCCGGCTACCTGCGGCTGTTCGGCGATACCGACAAGGTCAAGGAATTGCTCGAACAGGCCCGGGAATTCGCCATGACCGGCGAAGAGAATATGGACCTCGCGCGCGGATTCTGGACGCTGCTCCAGGACAAGGAAGCCGCATCCGCGGCCTATGAGAAAGCGCTCGCCGAGATTGCGACCGGCTCCGAGTTGCTCGAACTCGCCAAGACCGTGGCCGGAGAACTCGGCGACCGGGCGCTGGCCGCCAAGATTTACGAGAAGGCCGAAGGCAAGCTGACGGGCACCGCGGACCTGCTCAAGCTCGCCCGTTCGGTATGCGAAGACCTCGGGGACCGGGCGCTGGCCGCGCAGATCCACACCCGCCTGGAAGAACGTCTGGTCTCTTCCGCGGATCTCAGCGCACTGGCCGGCGAGGTGATCGCCACATTGGACGACAAGACTCGTGCCGCGGCGATCTACGAGAAGGCCTTGGCGCAGGTCGGCGACTTCCAGGGCTACATGAAGCTGCTCGACCAAGTGCGCGAGCGACTGGACGACAAAGCGCTCGCGCGCCGGATCCTGGAGCGGGCCGAACAAGGTGTCGCATCCAGCTCCGACCTGCTGGAACTCGCCGCGCGTGTGCAGGATTTGCTCCAGGAAGAGGCGTTCACGCGGCGCTTGGTGGAGACCGCCGAAGAACAGGTCACCACGCTCCAGGAATTGCGCGCCGTCGCCGAGGCGGTGAAGAAATATTTCAACGACGACGCGGCGTGGACCGCGCGCGTGGCCGAGAAGCTCGAGAAGCGCGAGGCCAACCAGTCCGTCTATGAAGCGTTCCAGAAACGTGAGGCGGGGGCGGACACCCTGAAGAAGTACCTGATCCTGGCCGACGAGGTAATGGAACGCCTGGAGGATCCCTACTACGCGCGCAAACTCCTCACGGCGGCCGAGGCCCTGCTGGCCGGGCGGCCCTTCGTCTTCAACCGCTATCACGACCTGGTCCTCGCCATCGACCGCCACCTGCACGATCACGACTGGACCCGTCGGCTGTTGGATGCGAGCGCCGAGCGCTGCACCACTTTCTCCTGCCTGCACGAGGTGGGGCATTGCGCGGCCCGCGAACTATCCGACGGCGAGGGCGGACGCGAACTGGCGCGGCGTTACTACCAAGCCTATGAAGGGAAGATCGACGGCGCCGGCGTCAAATCACCCTACGATTACAGCAAGCTCGCGAGCATCGTCCTCGAGGATCTGGCGGACCGCGTTTGGGCCGGCGAGCTGCTGGCGAAGGCCGAGGGAGTCGCACGGAATCACTTCGAGCTGTCCCATCTGGGGCTGCTCGCGGCGCGCATGGGCGATGCCGGACTCGCCCAGCGCCTCTATGGGGCGGCCGCCGACGCCTGCGACACCGCGGCCGCCTTCGTGCAACTCTCCACGCGCCTGCTCGCGCACGGCGTCCCGGAGGATATCGTGCACTCGATCTACGAGGTCGGCGGCCGCCAGCTGCAGGACCCGGTCGAGCACCTGCATTGGGTGGAGGGGATCCTCGAGGTGTTCCGCGACGACGACTGGGCGCGCACGGAATATGACACCATCGCCGGGCGGTTCACCACGTCCAATCAGACCTTGTACCGGGCGAGCCGCAAGTACCGCCTTGAACGCACCCTGTAAGGGATCGACGACCGGTTCGATCCGGTGTCGTTGCGGATTCAGGCGTCGGACAGGACGCGGGCGGGTGCCGCCGTGTGGACCGACGGGCGGAAGCGATGGCCCTGGCGCAGGCAGTAGTTCAGCCATTTCTCCAGGAACAGGTTGGCCTGCCAGCGATGCATCAGGCCCGGCCGGGCACCGGAGCACGGTGCCCGGCCGTCCCGGAAGGACAACACCTCGACGACCCGGGCATCGTGGTAGACGCGCAACCGCGCCTCGGGATCGGGCACCGGATCCCCGCCGTTCCGGAAATAGTAGGTCAGCAGCAAAACCGTAGTGTAGCGGGTACGCTCCAGCACCGTGAGGTGCAGATCCGGCGATCCATCGACTTGCGGGGCGACTTGCGGGGCCCCGCTCGTGGGGATGATATGCAAGTGCGGAACGAGCGCCAGCAGTCGCGCGTAATTGGCCTCGTACAGGGCCATCAACCCCGCGAAAGTGCGTCGCGGATAGCCGCCCGCGAGGTATTGCCAGTGCTGTTCCATGACCGCGCCATCATAGCATAGTGACCTTCCCCGCTAGCGGCCGCCCCCCCGTCGAATTGAACGCTCAATGCGGCCCGGGTGCGCCGGTGCGCAGACCATCGACACGAACGGACACGCGATGAAGATTGACAACGTCACAACCACGCCATTCGACGACCAACGCCCGGGCACCTCGGGATTGCGCAAGAAGGTGAGTGTGTTCCGTCAGCCGCATTACCTGGAAAACTTCATCCAGTCGATCTTCCCGGTACTCGAGGACCGGGAGGGCGCGACACTGATCCTCGGCGGAGACGGACGCTACCACAATGCCGACGCCATCCAGGTCATCCTGCGCATGGCCGCCGCCAACGGCATCGCCCGCGTGCTGGTGGGCCGCGGCGGGATCCTGTCCACCCCCGCGGCGTCGTGCGTGATCCGCAAGCACCGCGCCGCGGGCGGCATCATCCTCTCGGCGAGTCACAATCCGGGAGGGCCGCAAGGGGACTTCGGAGTCAAGTTCAACATCGCCAACGGCGGCCCCGCACCGGAATCGGTCACCGAGGCGATCTACCGGAACACGCGCGAGATCCGCGAATACCGTATCGCCGCACACCCGCCGGTGCCGCTGGAGCGCCCGGGCACGCACGCGCTCGGCGCCATGACCGTGGAAGTGATCGACCCGGTTGCGGACTACGCCGAACTGATGGAACGCCTGTTCGACTTCGACGCGATTCATGCGCTGTTCAACTCCGGCGCGTTCCACATGCGCTTCGACGCACTGCACGCCGTAACCGGACCCTATGCCCACGCCATCCTGGAGCAGCGCCTCGGCGCGCCGCCGGGTACGGTGGTCCATGGAACGCCACTCGAGGACTTCGGCGGCGGGCATCCCGATCCCAATCTGGTCTACGCGCGGGAACTGGTCGACGCCCTCTTCCGCGCCGACGCACCCGACTTCGGCGCGGCCTCCGACGGCGACGGGGACCGCAACATGATTCTCGGCCGGCGCTGCTTCGTCACGCCGAGCGACAGCCTGGCGGTGCTTGCGGCCAACGCGCACCTCATCCCCGGCTACCGCCTGGGCCTGCGCGGCGTCGCCCGTTCCATGCCCACCAGCCGCGCCGTCGATCGAGTCGCCGCGGCGCACGGCATCGACTGCTACGAGACCCCCACCGGATGGAAGTTCTTCGGCAACCTGCTGGATGCGGGGCGCGTCACCTTGTGCGGGGAAGAGAGCTTCGGGACCGGATCCGATCACGTGCGCGAGAAGGACGGATTGTGGGCGGTCCTGTTCTGGCTCAACCTGCTGGCCCTCAAGCGCGAGCCGGTGAACAAACTCCTGCGCAACCACTGGCGCGCCTTCGGCCGCGACTACTATACGCGTCACGACTACGAGGCGCTCGCGCCCGAGCCCGCACACGCGATGCTGGAGGAGCTGCACAAACGGCTCGGCGAACTGCCGGGGCGGCGCTACGGCGGGCGCACGGTGAGCTTCGCCGACGACTTCGCCTATACCGATCCGGTGGACGGGGCCGTGAGCACCGGCCAGGGTATCCGCATCCGTTTCGACGACGATGCGCGGATCGTCTTCCGCCTGTCCGGCACCGGCACGGAGGGCGCCACGCTGCGGGTCTACCTCGAGCGCTTCGAGCCGGACCCGGCGCACCACGGCCGGGATCCCCAACGGGTCCTCGCCGGCCTGATCGCCGCCGCCGGGGAGATCGCTCGGATCCAGGCCCATACCGGGCGCACCGCGCCCACGGTAATCACCTGACGCCATGGAAAATCGCACTGAACAGTACCCTGCCCCCTTGGAACGCTCTGGTGACACCGCTCTGCGGTGTCACCCATCCGAGGGCGGTGCTAGCCGTGCGCCGGGGCGTGCCCCTCGGGCCGGCTGCCGGGCACCAAGTAGTAATGGGCGACCGGGTGCAGGTCGGCGTCGAACTCATAGACCAGGGGCACACCGGTCGGGATCTCGATGCCGGTGATCTCCTCATCCGGGATAGCGTTGAGGTGCTTGACAAGCGCCCGCAGGGAGTTGCCGTGTGCGGAGATCAGCACGTTGCGCCCGGAACGCAGCACCGGAGCGATGGCCTCTTCCCAGTAGGGCAGCAGACGATCGAGGGTGTCCTTGAGTGATTCCGTGGCGGGGAGCAAGACCGGGTCGACGTCCGCGTAGCGGCGGTCGAAACGTGGGTGGCGCGGGTCGGACGGTTCCAGCGCCGGCGGGCGGCTCGCGTAACCGCGGCGCAGGTCGTGCACCGCCTCGGCACCCAGCTTGCGCGCCATCTCCTGCTTGTCCAGTCCCTGCAACGCCCCGTAGTGACGTTCGTTCAGCCGCCAAGTCGGGTGCGCCGGCACCCACATGAGGTCCATGGCGTCCTGGACGATCCACAGGGTACGGATGGCACGCTTGAGCACCGAGGTGAAGGCGACCTCGAACCGATGCCCGTAGGCCTGCAACAGCCGTCCCGCCTCGCGGGCCTCGGCGATCCCTTTTTCGGTCAGGTCCACGTCGGTCCACCCGGTGAAGCGGGTCTCGAGGTTCCACTGGCTCTGGCCGTGGCGCAGTAGTATCAGCTTGATCGACAAAGCTCCTCCTCTAAATATCGGTCGACGAATCCTTACGCGTTGGGCACCGCCCCGACGCGCGCGGCGGGAGTATACCGAATCCCGGCGCCGACAGCGCCACCAACCTACGATTCGACCCCGCGGTATGCCTTGCGTTCCCCCGACGACGCCGTAGCGTACGCCGGTACGCCCCGCACGCGGGCGGGGCGCCGGAAGGCGCATCGCGCCGGGATCTCAACCGTCCCCGGCCTCTTCGGGAATCCGCACCGCCAGGACGTCGCAGGGCGCATGGTGCAACACGCCGTTGGCGGTGGCACCGAGCAGTAGCGACAGGCCGTGACGGCCGTGCGTCCCGACGACGATCAGATCGACCTCGTGCTCCCGCGCGAAGCGCACGATCTCGCGTTTCGGCGAACCGGCCTCCACGTGCGCCTGCGCGCCCTCGACCCCCACCCAGGCCAGGCGTTTCTTCAATTCGGCCCGGGCCCGGTCCATGAGCTGGTTCTCGATATCCACCCCCATCGGCACTACCGGGTCGTAGGCCAGATCCAGGGGTGGCACGTACTCCACCACGTGCAGCAACGAGAGCCGCGCGCCGTATTGGCGGGCCAACGCCGCGGCGCGGAGGGTCACGGGATCCTCGCCCGGGGCCAGATCCACCGCCGCCAGGATGTGCCGGTAGTTCTCCATCGCGCATTCCTCCCCCTGCCGGACACAATGATCGCGCCGGCGGATTACCAGGCTCGTGTCGCTCCAGAGTAAAGAATACAGGATTCCGGGGCCGGCACGCGCCTCCCCCTTTCGGGAGGACGCCGCCCGAAGTGTCGCCGTCCTCCGCATGCGAAACGGGACATCCAAGTCGCCGTTTCGCCTTCGCGGCTTCGCCACTACGCCGGAACGCGCGGGTCAGCGACTCTCGCGCCCGATCGCGCGGCGCTCGCGCCGATCCGCCGCATCCAGGGTCTGCTGGACCCCGCGCGCCCGACCGAGGTCACGGATCGGCTGCTGGAACAGGGGGTGGGTCGCGGAGTCCTGCGGCGGCTCCGACTTCGAGCACCCGAGCGCCATGGCCAGGAGCGCCAGGAGCGCCAGGAGCCCGATCGTACGTTGCATGACACCGCCCTCCCGCACCGGAACCCCGTGGGTCGCCGTCGGCGACCTCACGCGCCCGGATCGTCGATCGGTGATCGGCCCGACGACGGATCTCCTTGAGCCTCCGCTCCACCGGGCACGGCCTGCGCGGCGCAGGCCGCGTACCGCGCATCGTTGCGGCCGGCACCAACTCGATCACGGCGATCTCGGGCGGCGCCAGAAACCGAATCGGCGGCCCCCAGGACCCGGTCCCGGCGCTCAGGTAGAGCCGCGAACCCGCCCCCGGCTCGGAGAGCCCGCGGCGTACCGGATAGGCGCGCCGCACCACCCACCCGAACGGGAAGATCTGGCCGCCGTGGGTATGACCCGAGAGTTGCAGGTCGAAGCGGCCCAGGCTCGCAGCGTTCACCATCGGGCGATGTTTGAGGAGGAGCGTGCAGCGGCCCCCGGGCAGCGTGTCGAACACCCGCACCTCGGCGTCGGCCCCACCCGCGGCGGGGTCGTCGACCCCGGTCACCACGAGCGCGTCCCCGACCGCCCGTGCGGCGTTGCGCAGCACCGTGAAGCCCGCCCGGCGCGTGAACGCCACGGCCCGATCGAGCCCCGCGTAGCACTCGTGGTTGCCGATGACCGCGAACTTGCCGAGCCGAGCCGGCACCGCCGCCAGCACGCGCGCCGCCGGGCCGATGCGGGCGATGTCCCCGTCGACCAAGTCGCCGGTCGAGACCAGGAGGTCGGGTCGCAACGCCGTGAGCCGCGCGGCGAGCCGGCGTATCGATCCGACGCCGGTCATTGCACCGAGGTGCAGATCCGAGATCTGCACCACCCGTACCGGTTCGTGACCCGCGGGGAGTCCGGTGCAGGCCAGCGTCAGCCGCCGCACCCGCACCCGGCGCGCCTCGACGGCCCCGTAGAGTGCCGAGACGACGGCCAACAGCGCCGCGGCCGCAAACAGTCCGCGCGCCGAGGGATCCGGCAGCGACGCCGCTCCCCAGCGCCGCGCAAGGTCCATGGCGAGCGCCGCGGCCTCGACCGCGAGGTGCCAACCCACGAACAGGATGAGCAGGCCCATCCAGAGGTAGCCGACCCGTGCCAGCGCGCGGCCCGTGGTCGCGGCTCCGCGCCGGTCGAGGACGTGGGCCAGCACGGGGGCGAACGTCAGAAACGCCAGGGTCGCGGCGAGTGCCGCGGAGGCCGGAACGGCGAGCGCGAATGCCGCCCGCGCCGCAAGAAAGGCGTAGGCATGCATCGCGCAGTAGACCAGGAAGGCCGCGAAGAGGAAGGCCATGGCGGCCCCGATTCTGCGCCGGTGCGCGCGGCAAGTCGACGGCCCGGGAGCCCGGGCCGTCCGATCGGAATCAGGCCGCGCGTCGCCGCCCCGAGACTGCGCGCGCGCCGAGTGCGACGAGACCCGAGACCATCAGCACCAGGCCGCCGGGGAGCGGTACCGGGACGGGGTTCAGATCGACCGTACTGTCGCCCGCGAGCTGCGCCACCCCGAGGATGTCGACCCCGGTGAGGAGCTTGCGGGTCCCGGGGGTAAGCGAGGAATACAGCACAGCCGTACGGATAGTGATGTGCCCATCGGTCGTCGTGGGGATGCGGGTGCCGGCATTGGGAAGCGAGTCGGTCACCTTAATGGGAGAGGAGTAGCCTGGGGCGGAGGAGATGAACCCCAGGGCGTGCCCGATCTCGTGCAGCGCGACACTCAGCAGATCGACTCCGCCGGCGGCTCCGCTCGCGCCCGTGAACACGCGGCCGGTATTCACGGTCCCACCGCCGAGATCGGTGTGGCTCGGCGTGAAGGTCGAGTATTCCGAGTTGTCGGTGGGCGTGGGGTCGAGGAACCAGGACCAACCGACCGAGTCGGCGCTGTTGAACTCGATGTCTGCGTAATTCGGCGGATAATGATAACGGGAATTCTTGGACGAGGGAATGAAGGTGGCGGCAAGCACATCGTTGTCTGTCAGCGTCACCCAACCGAACTCAATGCTGAGCGGGCCGGACGACGGGATCGCCGTCTCCCAGTAGTTCATCGCAGTGTCAAAAATGTCGGTCAGGTTGCCGCCGCCCCCGGCGCTCGTCGGCGCGGTGGAGGATATGAACTTGGCAGTGATGGTAACGGCACCCGCCGGCGCGGCACCCAATGCAAACAGCCCCAGCACCAACAGCACCGCGCGGTACCAACCGCCGTTCGGAAAAACCGTCCGTATCTTCTGCGCCATTACTGCCTCCTGCCCCAGATGTTTCGACCAGATCGGATCCAAGTGACCT
>VAOW01039988.1_pt1 | contig 18552 bp, 15 predicted proteins | sample 3393921 | NCBI WGS metagenome assembly VAOW01 (sample SAMN08290428, study PRJNA428436) | hydrothermal vent metagenome | isolation source: Deep-sea hydrothermal vent chimney | place: Indian Ocean: Southwest Indian Ridge | depth 2742 m m | reverse complement strand
CAGCATGGACCATTCAATGCCTGGAAGGCGTTACGCTCACTTCATTGGCTGAAGAGATAGGGCGCGAACTATCATCCCTTAGCCAAGCTGCTGGAAGGCTTCGTAAACGTATGATTGGAAACAAATCATTGCAGGAAAAAGCTGAAAGAATTGCCAGCGCGATCAAACACCCAAATGTCAAGCCTGACACCATTTTGACACCATTTTCCTGCCGATGGGTGGTATGGGAATGATGGGCCAAGGTAGCATGAAGGGGATGATGAATGGTCGAAGGTACTCGCGCGCGTGGATCGGCGCATGGAGATGATGTCGCGGATGGGTTCCATCCTGAGCCCGACGGATCAAGAACGAACAATTATCCTGGGCTGTCTGCGGCGGCGTGCGGCTGATACTGAGTAATGCGGGTCGTCCAGGATCAAGGCGCGCCCGGCCTTGGGCGGAACAGAATGATTTGTTCAGACAGGTTGGAAAGGCTGTTCACTGTGATGGTTGGTTCGATCCCCCATGGGTCCAATAAGGCATCCGGAGAACGCCGAACCCAAGCAGCCCGCATGCCGGAAGAAATAGCCCCGATGACATCAAACGAATTGCTTGAAACAAGCCACGTATTGCTATTATAAGATCCCGCTTCCCTTAGAAGATAGCTATACACACTGGGGCTTGGTTTAAATGATCTCACTGCATCAACACTTACAATTCCATGAAAGCAGTTCCTGATGCCCGCATTCATTAGCAATATCTCTACTGCCTCTTCGCTGCCATTGGAGAACGCGAATATGTTGAGGCCCGCCTTTCCGGCTTGATCCAGAGCTTCCTGTACGTCATCGAATGCCGGCAACACCCGATACGCATTCAACAGTTCATCTTTATCTTGCCGACCAAGGGATGCATTAAAATATGAACTGGCGTAATCAAGTGCCTGGCTGGTGCAAACAGAAAATTTTTCGTAGTTTCGCATTAACCCGCGCCGAAAAGAATACTCAAGTTGTTTTTCGCGCCAGACATGAGCGAATGTGCTGGCTTTAGCCCCGACCTTCTTTTCCAGGATATTTATGACGCCATGGGTGTCGATTAATGTTCCATAGACGTCGAATGCAAGTGTAATGGTCAAATTATTCTGACTGCCATGCCCTGGCGGAAAATGCCGGGTCAAGCTCCGTCCCGGCAAGATGGTTGGTATAGTTACTGAGCGTTTTCATGCCGACGCCAAGCACAATTTCCAGTATCTGTGATTCGTTGTAACCGGATGCCAGGAAATCCGCAATGATCTGTTCGCCGGGCCATCCACGGGATTTGACGATTTCAGTGGTCAATCGGTACAGAGACTCCAGCTTTTTATCCGCGATCGGTTGATCATTCCGGATAGCTTGCACCACATCATTTGGCACATTTTGCATCTGCGCAATCGTTGAGTGTGCCGCAACGCAGTATGTGCATTCATGGAATCGGCTGACCGCCAGCAACACCACTTGCTGTTCGGTCGGGCTGAAGCTGGTTTCCTCGAACAGCTTTCCTACCGCAAGGTAAGCTGCCGCCAATGCGGGCGCATTGGCCATTTTTCCAATCAGGTTGGGTACAAAACCGAACTTGGCTTGTGTGGACTGAAGGATGTCGCGTGCTTGTCCCTCTGCCGTATCCAGTGTGAGTGTTTCGATTTGGTTCATGATGGACTCCATTGTGGTTTTGTTATTGAATGGATATTCAGCAATCGAACCATAGGTAATTTTGAGTTATCGTTCAAGAAATATTATTGAATTTAAATTCAACGACCTGTACAGTGTAGGCTTGATTGATGTTGGAAGTGGAAGATCATCCTGGTTAAATACGCGAGGATTGACTATGGCCAGACCAATACAATTTGACCGGAATCAAGCCGTCGCTCAGGCCATGTCGGCTTTTTGGAAGGGCGGCTTTCAGGGAACGCCGGTTCGTGAACTTGTGAAAGCAACCGGCCTGAAGCCAGGAAGCCTTTATGGCGCCTTTGGCAATAAGAGAGCCTTGTTTATGATGGCGATGGATGTGTATTTTGACACCCTGTTTCGTAAAATACAAAATATTCTCAGGGCGGATAAACCTCCACTGGACGTAATCAACGATTTCTTTGAACAACTGGTCACTGATTGCAGTGCGCGCAGCCAAGGCTGTTTGCTGGTCAATACCCTGACAGAAACACCCGTTGAGGATCATGAGGTGCAACAGCTTGTTACTACGATGTTTGACCGGATAAAACTGGAATTTGTTCATATTCTGGACAAAGCACGAAAAGCTGGAGACATCTCTCGGCATCAGGACGTCGAAGAACTGGCGCGTATGCTCATTACCTGTATATATGGCTTGCGTCTATATAGTAAAACGGATCAAAACCGGGAGAACTTACGTAGCATTGCTCAGAACTTCCTAAAGGTTCTAAGGATATAGAACTGGTCTGCCGCGCTATTTCCGAGCAATGCATCCAGTTCAGCCGCAGCTCTGTTGGCCTGGCCGGATGTAACGCTCAGTCCGCATAACCGCCGCCTGGTAATCTCAGTTACCTTGCGCGTGGAAATGCCCTGCACATACATCTCCGCCACGGCCAAATGTAAAAAGTGCGTTCCGATCTCATCCCGCGTTCCAGTGTGTCCGGAATAGTTCAGGCCCTGCCATAATCATCCTCAATGCGTTCGATATCATCCTCGCCAAAATAATCGCCACTCTGCACTTCAATAAATACAATGTTCTCCGATCCCGTGTTGGTGATACGATGGAGCGTCCCGCGTGGAATCTCGGCGTGATCGGGCGCCTTAATCATACTATCCCGTCCATCCAGGCATAGCATTCCCTGGCCCTGAATCACCTGCCAATGCTCATCGCGTTGCTTATGCCGTTGCAGGGATAAACGCTGGCCGGGATACACGGTGATACGTTTGACCTTGTGGTCCGGCTCGTCCGCAAGCACTGTATAGAATCCCCATGGTCTTCGCCATTCCTGACTATCCAGAATCTGCTCATAGACCCGGATGTAGTCATCCACCATGCGGGCGACGGAAAACCGAACCTCGGCCTCCCGCCGACATGCCTGTCTCGAAAGATCACCCAGATGCGCCACGGAACGAACAGCTTCCTGCACATCCGCAACCAGAAAGCCTGTTTCGCCATGGCGAATGATCTCCGGCATGGAACCCCTGGCATAGGCAATGGCAGGTGTACCGCAGGCCATGGCTTCCGCCACGGACAGCCCGAACGGTTCGGCAAAGGAGATCGGATGCAGTAGCGCTCGCGCACCACCCAGCAATCTGTCGCGTTCCGCGGGCCCTACGCAGCCCACATATTTTATCTGTGCACCATCAATATGCGGCGCGACTTGAGTGGAAAAATAGCTCTCATCCTGTATCAGTCCAGCCATGATGAGCGGCAGACCGGCAGCGCGGGCAATCTCAATCGCAGCGCTTGCACCTTTATCCGGGTGTATACGGCCGAAAAACAGCAGGTAATCCTGAGGCGTCTCACGGAAGGTAAACTGCGCAAGGTTGATGCCGTGATGGATGGTAGCCGTGTAATCAAGCGCCGGACTGCGATCTGCGTTGCTGATGGAAACATAATAGATTTTATCATTATATTTCTCATACACCGGCAGGATGTTCGGCGATGAAAAACCGTGAATGGTCGAAACCACCGGCGTGTTAACCAAGCGTGTCCAGGCCAACGGCAGAAAATCAAAATGGTTGTGGATGATGTCAAATTCATCCGCATGTTCAAACAGTTCCGAGATATGCAGGCATTCCCATACCTTGGGATCGATGGATTTATCTTCCCCGTAAGGCCTCGGGCAGACGGCATGCAGGTGGGCATGGGTTTGGGAGTCGGCGGTTGCAAACAGCGTGACATTCAGACCCCGTTCCACCAACCCTTCCGCCAGCAGCGACACCACTTGCTCCCACGGGCCATAGGCCCTCGGCGGCGTGCGCCAGGCGATAGGCGAAAGCAGGGCGATCTTCATCGCCTTATCAGGGTTCAGGATATCTGACATCTGATTCCTGATCCAGCCAATCCAGCACTTCCGTAAGGCTTGCCGTGGCCAGTGCCATTGCAGTGTCCGCGGCGCCGTAATACAGGTGAATTTTATCGTTCATGCAGGTCCAGCCGCAGGAAAAAACCACATTGCCTACATCCCCGCTGCGCTCATAGGATGTTTGCGGCCCGAGTACCCACGCCCCGGCACGCCGGATCACGCGGGCAGGATCTTCAAGGTCCAGCAGCGCCAGGCCGAGGCGATAAATATCCTGCCCGGCAATACGTCTTACGCCATGGTAAAGCAGCAACCACCCTTCGGATGTCGCGATCGGCGGCGGACCAATGCCGATCTTGGCCGCATCCCACCAGCCCGGACCGCGGACGGTCATGATCTGCCGGTGACTGCCCCAGTGTACCAAATCCGGTGAAAAAGCGATCCAGATATTTGCGGCATGGCCGGGTGTGGCGGGCGACGGCCGGTGAAGCATGGCGTAACGGCCGCCAAAGCGCACGGGGAACAGCGCCGCGTCTTTGTTGTCCGGCGCCAGCACCGGCCCCAGACGGTCAAAGGTGCTGAAATCAGTCGTTGTCGCCAGCGAGACCAGCGCGCCCCGATCCGAATACGCCGTATAAGCCATCACCCAGTTTCCGACGTCCGCTATCCGGGTCAGCCTCGGATCTTCCACTCCCCATGCTTCCTCGGGATGACCTTCCGCATCCGGGCTGAATGCCGGTCTATCACCCACCCGCCAGCCACCAATGCCGTCCGTGCTACGCGCAATTGAGAAATGTGAGCGCCCGCAACGATCCTCAACGCGCAGCATAAGCAGTGTTTCGTCATCCAGCAACGCGGCACCCGCATTGAATACCGAGTTCACCGGCCAGGGGATGTCCCCGGCCGACAGGACAGGGCCGCCATCATGCCGGTGAAACAACCGGTCCTCCTGCATCAGAATTCCATGGGGAGTTCGGGCTTTTTCTTCATTTTTTTCGCTTCACGTGCCAGTGCATAGGCCTCGTTGTATTGCTCGGCGACCACGTCCCACGACACAACATCATCCAGATAACGCTTGAGATTGTTACCCATTCGCATGCGCATCTCTTCGGAGCAGGCGAGGCGGATTGTTTTTTCTTTCAGCATCTGTTTGGTGGTAAACATCAGACCACCGTCGGATTCCAGTGTTTGCGAGGTCAACCCCTCCATCGGTGATGAGGTAATGTAAGGTTTGTTCAGCGCGATGATGCGGGCCAGAGTGCCGGACTGGGTCTCATCCAGAGAGGGAAGTACGATAAAATCGCACACGGCCATGACCTTGTAATAGATATCGCCTCTCGGAACGAATTCAAAATAATGTGCCAGCCCTTCCCGTTCCAATACTTCCACGCCATTTTTATAGCGCTCGTAATCTTTTTTATGGGCGGGATCGCGCATGGTTCCCGCCGCCAGCAAATCCCATTCCTCACCGCAATGTCGCTTGATCTCCTGACTGATCTCCTTCCACATGGAGATGAGGATATCCCAGCGCTTGTTGGACTGAATCCAGCCGACCAGGCCGACCAGATGGGGTCCCAGATGAGCGGCTTTGTCCAGTCCGAGTTCAGCGCGGAGCTTCGGAATATCCTCTACCCGCCAGCGCCGGTCGGGGCGGGCGCCATGCGGAACCACCATAACATTTCTCGGCGTCTCCCAGCCGAAACCGCTCATGGTCCAGTTCAGCCGCCATTTTTGATAATCACACTTAAACAATACCACATCGGTGCATTTGCACATCTGGTAAACAAAATTGGCCTCGAACTCGCTCATGCGTCCATGAATGGTGTGCGGCTCGACAATGACCGGGTAGTCGGACAGCGCTTCCAGCAGGGCAAGGAATCCGGCATTACCGTCGCCTCTTCCGCGAGCATCACAATATTCATACAGACCATACTCATGTTCGATATGCACGGCATACGGATCAAGCGTCTCAATTTTTTTGACTACAGGCATCCACCAGTCACGCCGCGACATGTTAATCAGGGGGAAAACGCCTTCACCTTCGCCGTCCACATGACTGATCACGAGTACGTCACGTCCCGGATTGTGCTTTTGGATAAACTCACGCGCCTCTTCGGCAAAAGTGGCGATGCCGCACAACCGTGGCGGCCAACTGGAGATCATCACAATTGGTTTCATCGTGATCGGTTTCATCGTGATTGGTTTCATGACGATTCCTCCTCATAGGGTTCATCCACGAGAAACTCTTCGATACTCAGGTGAGCCAGGGTATAACTGATCAGGCTTTCCGCACCCTGGTTGGCATTGACGCCATCGCTCATGAGTCCATCGAAGCACCCTTTGGAAACGAAGTCAAACAAAGCGATATGACCGTCATTTTCACCCAGAAACCAGTTGAAGGCCTTGCGCTTCAGTTCCAGGTAACGGGTGTCAGCCGTAGCATCAAAGGCCGCACGTAGCATACGCACCATGGCGGCGGCATCAACGGGCTGCTGGTCAAACCTCGCTTTTTCTCCGTCCTTCGGGTACCAGCCATCGCAGCCTACGAAGGAAAAATGATCGCCATCGTAGCTGGCGGACAAGAGAAATTGGCAGGTGTTCACGGCTACAGTCCGGAAGCTGTCGTTTTTTAAAACAAGCGAAGCCACAAACAGGGCATGCGGCAGAACGGCATTATCATAGACCATCTGATCTTCGAACCACTGCCAGTCCGCCGTCGCGGTAGACTGGTATGTCCGCATGATTTCGTCTGCCGCCAGCGCCATTTCCCGCCGCATGTCCAAATCATCGGGGAATCCCCTGAGATAATCGGCCAGGCCCAGTATTTCGTAAGCGCGTCCGCGCAGGCTGAAAGATCCCGCCGCCACGGCATCCTTGAAGAGGGTGCGCGCAAGCTGTGCCAGCGATGGCATGGGTGGCCATGCAATCAGCGCACCCAGCGCCTCAATTGTCCTGGCTGTAGCGTCTTCAGACTGTACGGGTGCAAGAAACCGGCGATCAAATGACATGAAATTATTAAATGTGCCATCCGTCCTGCGGGCATGCAGCAGAAAGGAAAAATAAACATCAATCAAACGCAATGATATTGCATCCTTGCGTTGTCGATACAGTCGCACCATAGCCTCCAGCGCCCGTGAGTTATCGTCGGTGCAATAACCGTGACGGTGATCCGGCACGGTATGCACGGCGTGTTGCAACATACCGGTACCGTCCGTCAAACGCAGAAAATGGTCCAGCCGCAGCTCCGGCAGATCCGCAACCGAAATGTGCGTATCGAGGGCAGCTTTGGCGGCCGGCGCCGGCCGGATGCGGTTCAGTGAGATCGGATCCGCCGCATGTGAAAGAAACAGATGCCAGTAGTCTTCCCCCACCCGGGGCCAGGTCATGGCGCGGCCAAAGTCGAAAGCGCGTCTGCGGATGGCTTCGCAGGCGTCCGGATCGTCCAGCAGCCCGGACAACGCCGCGGCAATGGCCTTGCTATCCCGAAAGGGAACCAGAATGCCCCGTCCATCGGCCAGCAGTTCCTCCGCATACCAGTATGGCGTGGAGATCACCGCTTTACCCAATCCCAGGGCGAAGGCCAGTGTACCGCTCGTGATCTGCTCCCGGGACAAGTAGGGCGTCAGATAATAGTCGGCCGCATTCAGATAGTGATGCAGTTCTTCATCCGTAACGAAACGGTTGATAAACGTCACATGCTCTTCCAGCTCCAAATTCTTTACCAGACGCCGCAAAGAGAGCCGGTACGCTTCTCCATCCGATTTTTTCACCTCCGGATGCGTAGCGCCCAGGACAAGATAGAGGATGTCCGGATGCGCGCCAATCACATCCGGCAGGGCTCGAATCGCCCATTCAATGCCCTTGTTACGGCTCAACAGGCCAAAAGTAAGAATTATTTTTCGATTCCGGAATCCCGGTTCCTGTTTGAAGGAAGTGGAATCCGAAAATTCGAGCGCAGGCAGGCCGTGCGGCAGAAACTTAACCTTACCCCCGCCAATGCCATAAATATCCCGCAGCATGGCGACAGCCCGTCTGCTCATCACCACCATCCTGACGGAGGCGGCGGCGATATCCGTGATCACCCGGCGCTGATGCTTATCCGGGTGCTCAATAATGGTATGCAGCGTAGTGATAACCGGCACATTCAGGCGTTCCAGCAGCAGCGTGATGTAAGCGCCCGCATCACCGCCGAACAGCCCGAATTCATGCTGAAGGCTGACCAGGCGCACGCCGCTGAAATTGATGTAATCGGCGGCGGCAATGTAGTCCTCCTTGCGATCCTTATGCACCACGCATCGGACTTCATCGCTATAATGAAGCGACTCGGATGCCTCCATGGCGATCACGCGCGGTTGCATGCGCCCCTTCGCTGCCTGCTTTGTATGCTCAATCAGATCCGAGGTGAAAGTGGCGATCCCGCATCGCCGCGGCAGCCAGGAAGAGATAAAGGCAATCTTGATGTGACGGGAGTCAGAAGGGGGCCGCTTCACTTCTCCGTCCCGAAGGAAGTCAACGGTTCCTTTTTTACTTCCGGTATGCGGGCAATCAAATCCATTTCAATACAGGCGCCCATGGGCAATGCCGCCACGGCAACCGTCGCCCGTGCAGGACGATGCTCCCCCAGCCAACCGGCGTACAACCGGTTCAGTATGGGAAAATCACCCATATCCGTCAGATAAATACCAACCTTGATAATATCGGATGTAAGCGCTCCCGCCTCATGCAATACCATTTCAAGATTATGCATGACCTGCACAGCCTGCGATGCCAAATCATCACCTGCCAGTCTCCCGTTACCCGGAAGCAGGCCGATTTGGCCGGAAAGATATAATATGTTGTCGTGGCTGATCGCCTGGCTGTAGGGACCGACAGCCTTCGGTGTTCCATCACTATGAATGGTTATCAAAAGGGTCTCACGTTGCTTGCCTCACGAGTTTCAAGAGTGTTTTGGCATACCTTTGCGTATTATAGCCCGAATCGCACGTTTAAAGCCAACCTTCGATTTGTGCGCCGGACGGGTTCCCATGGCGCGCTTGACTGTAGCCACGTCATCCACCCTGCGTATGGCCCGCATTACATTCGCCAGATGAACACGATCAGAGACTTCCACGAGGATGGACAAGGTTGTCATTGAGCCTGCCAGTTGATGAATGCGCAAGTCCTCGATTTCTCCGCCGGATTTCGCAATCGAACCCGAGACAGCGGATAACATGCCCCTGCGATTTCTGGTCTTGATCTCCAGCAGGGTCGGGTATAATTTTCCCGGAACAGGATCCCAGCGGACATCCACCCACGTTTCCTCCTCCCCTTGCTCCGCATGAGGGCAATCCTGATGGTGTACCACGATACCCTGCCCCTGCTGGAAATGACCCAACACGCGATCCCCCGGCAAAGGGCGGCAACATTCAGCGGCACGAATCAAGCCATGCTCCATACCCTTCAGGTTCAGCCCTTTGATGTGGCCGTGTTTAGCCGCATCCAGCAACTGGTTCACGGATATATCGCCCCGGCCAAGGCGATCCTGCAATTCTTCCTCATCCTTGCACTTCAATGTTGATAATACTTTCGGGCCCGGTTGACCCTTCTTGCCGAAAACCTCTTCCATAACCCCGCGCCCCACGCGCATGCTGGCTTCTTTCCCGGCGCGCCGGAACCACTGCCGTATCGCCTGTCTGGCTCTTGGCGTACGTACGTACTGCAACCACCGCCGACTGGGCGTTTGCTCGGCATTGGTCAATACCTCGACCTGATCACCATTGCGCAAGCGGGTCTGAAAATCAGTTTGTTGCCCATTGATACGTACGCCGACGCAATGATGCCCCACATCCGTATGAACGGCATAGGCAAAATCCAGAGGCAGCGCACCCCTTGGCAGCGCAAACAGATCACCGTCCCGGCTGAATACATAGACTTCCTGCACGAACAGATCGAGACGCACTGTTTCCATAAGTTCGCCGGGCTGATCGCTTTCCTGAAGCAACTCGGTTAATTGCTTCAACCATAGTAAACTTCGTTCCTCATTACCGCCCGATTCACCCTCCTTATACAGCCAGTGCGCGGCCGCGCCATCCTCGGCGTAGCGGTGCATGTCCTCGGTGCGTATCTGAACTTCCAGCCGGAAATTATCGGGTCCGATAATGGAGGTATGCAGAGACTGATAACCATTCGGTTTGGGAATCGCGATATAATCCTTGAAGCGTCCCGGCACGGGCCGGTACAGGCTGTGGATCACACCCAGTGTCTGGTAACAGGTCGGTATATCTTCGACAATAACCCGAAACGCCACCAGATCATAGATCTCATCGAAGGTGAGTTGTTTACGTTCCATTTTCCGATACAGGCTGTATAAATGCTTCATACGCCCTTGCACGCGTGCCGACACGCCCTGACGGCTTACCGCCTCCTGCAGGATACGCTCCAGGCGCTCGCGCGTCTGGTTCAGTCCCTCCAGGTGATCGGCCAGGGAATTGGCAAGCATCTTGTAGGATTCGGGATCAATGTACGAAAAAGCCAGGTCTTCCATTTCCTGACTCAGCCAATGGATGCCCAGACGATTGGCCAGCGGCGCATACAATTGCATGGTTTCCTGTGCAATCACTTCCTGTTTGGATTCCGGCAGGAACCCCAACGTACGCATATTGTGCAGACGATCCGCGAGCTTCACCAGCAATACGCGGATATCCTTGGCTGTCGCAAGGATCATCTTGCGGAAATTTTCCGCCTGTTTATGTTCACTGGATGGAAAATGAATTTTACCAATCTTGGTAACGCCATCGACCAGACGGGCGACATCTTCACCGAATCGGGATCGGATATCTTCCAGTGTTACGCTGGTATCTTCCACCGTATCGTGTAACAGGCCCGTCACAATACTTTTCTCATCAAGCCGCAGGCTGGCCAGAATATTGGCGACAGCCAGAGGATGGGTTAAATAGGGTTCGCCGGAGCTACGTTTCTGCTTCGCATGCGCATGCGCTGCGAAAACATAGGCGCGGTTGATAAGATCAATATCGGCCCTGGGATCATGTGAACGGACTTTATCCGTAACTTCAAAAATACGACTCACGACGGGAAGCGCGCTCCATGGCTACGCTTCTTCTTCATTTTCCTCCGCCCTGGTCGCTATCAGACGCTGACGCTCGCGCTCTTCGAGATCATACACTGCTTCCCATGTGATATGCCCGTCACCCAACTCCTTTAGCGCCTGCACCGCAGGCTTGTGTATTTCTTCGTCTTCAACCACGGGCGGCATCCCTTTCAACAGTTGCCGCGCCCTTCGGGTCGCCAGCAATACCATTTCGAAACGATTGGGATAATAACGGATACAATCTTCAACGGTTACGCGTGCCATATGTCTTCTACCTCCTGAAAGTGTCTCCAAGCATAGAAGGCTAACCTGAAAATGGCAATCTGAAAATGGCAATCTGAAAGAGAAGCTTGCCTATCCCGCGCGGCATGGTGGAATAGCGGAATGCCCGGGACCGTCATTCATATCCTGTCGCCTGCCGTTGCGAACCGGATCGCGGCAGGTGAAGTCGTCGAACGGCCTGCTTCCATCGTTAAGGAACTGATGGAAAACAGTATGGATGCGGGAGCAACGCATATCCGCGTGCGTATCGAACAGGCGGGAAAGACACTGATCGAAGTGGATGACGATGGATGTGGTATGTCCGAGACCGATGCGCCGCTTGCGCTTAAACGTCATGCCACCAGTAAAATCACCACGGCGGAAGAACTCCATACTATCGCCAGCCATGGTTTTCGCGGCGAGGCTCTGCCCTCCATTGCCTCCGTCAGCCGGCTGGAGATGCATACGGCGCTGAAAGGGGCATCGGCAGGTATTGAAGTCGCGCAGGAAGGCGCGGCGCAAGCTGTTGCGCGCCCCTCCCCGCCCCGGCGCGGAACGTGCGTGTGCATCCGCGACCTGTTCTTCAACACGCCCGCGCGCTTTCGCTTCCTGCGCACGGATCGTACGGAAGAAGCCGTCATCACCGAAACACTGCGTTCGCTGGCGCTGGGAAATGAACATGTCGGCATACGTCTGGAATATGATGGGAAATTGCGGCTGGACGCGCCCGCCGGGCAATCGCGCGAGGAACGTATCCGCATCATCATGGGCAAGGAGTTCGCCGGTAATCAGCGCCCGTGCCGTCTGGAGCATGATGGCATTCATGTGGATGGATGTTTCGGCTTACCCACGTATCATCATCGCAACGCCGGGCGCATCCATTTCTTCATCAATGGTCGGGTCGTGCATGATAAGCAACTCATCTCGGCGCTGAAGGCGGGCTACCGCGACGTTTTGTTTCATGATCGTTTTCCTCAGGCCGTCGTGTGGATTGAAATAGATCCGGCGGAGGTGGATGTCAATGTACATCCGGCCAAACGCGAAGTGCGTTTCAGGAAACCCCGGGAGGTGCGCGCGGCCGTCATGGCATGCGCGCGTGCCGCCATCGAACAGATGGGGCAAACCGTTTCATCGGCGTCAGCCGAGCAGGCATTGCGCAGGATGCATGCCTCGGCCCGTTCAAACACTTTCGCTCGCCCACACGCGCCCGCCGATACCGCGACGCTGCGAAACCTGTTTTCCGCGCCCCGATCCGTGGGTGGCGCTGCCGAACCGCAAGCTTCCGGATACCAGGCGTATACCGAACCGGCGCTCAACCTGGGCATGCCGCTGGCGCAGATTCATCAATGTTATATTCTGGCGCAAACGGGAGATGGCATCATTCTGGTGGACCAGCACGCGGCGGCGGAACGCATTACTTACGAAACACTCAAAGGTCAGTTGCGGCAGGGGAAACTGGCTCGGCAGATGTTGCTCGCGCCTGCCACCTGGCAACCGGACGCCACAACGAGTGCATGGTTGCACGATCATGCGGATGATCTGCCGCGCTTCGGGTTCGAGCTTGAGGCGAAAGGCGTGGAATCTTTTGTCATCACGGCCATGCCTGCCATGCTGTGCGATGAATCTCCGATGGAACTACTTGCGGAACTGACCCGATCCCTCATGCGTATTGGCGCTGCTGCCGAAGGGAGCGGGCGTATTCTGGAACGCTGGCTGGGCGACCGCGCCTGCAAGCGTTCCATTAAATCCGGTCGAATGCTTGGTTCGGAAGAACAGGAGTCCTTGCTACGCACCATGGAAAAGACACCGAATATCGCACAATGTAATCATGGGCGTCCGACGTACGTGAAGCTGTCTTTGAACGAACTGGAACGATTGTTCGGGCGTAAGGAGTGAGGGACAGTCCGAACGTATTGTCCGGGCAAGCCCTGCATGCCGTCGCCCTGATGGGACCGACGGGATCGGGCAAGTCTTCTCTGGCCATGCACATCGTGGAAGCGTGCAACAGCGCCATTGTGTGTTGCGATTCCATGCAGGTCTATCGCGGGCTGGACATCGGTACGGCCAAAGCCAAACCATTGGGGCCAGTGCGGTGTTTCATGCTGGATTGCTGCGAGTTGCCCGATTCATTCTCCGCCGCGCGTTGGGCTCGCCAGACGGCAAGCGTCATTCGGGAAGAGAATCAAGCCGGACGAATTCCGCTCATTGTCGGTGGTACGGGATTATACCTCAGGGCATTAACCGAAGGCTTTCCGGAGATTCCGCCGGATCAAGCGGGTGTGCGTGAGAAATTTCAGACTATTCAGAGAAACCATGGAACGGCGGTTTTATATCAAATCCTTCAGGAACGGGACGCGAACATGGCGGCGCGTCTTGAGCCGGGTGATACCCAGCGCATCATGCGCGCCCTGTGCGTGTTTGATAGCACCGGAAAACCCCTGAGCGCATGGCAGGCGCAAGGGTTGGTAAACAAGGCTGAAATCTGTTGCCCGATTTTTGTTCTGGATATGCCGCGCGATGCCTTGCGCCAGCGTATTGCAGATCGGTTTCAGAATATGCTGGATACAGGCTGGATTAAGGAAGCCCAGTGGCTTGATTCACTGCATCTGCCTGATACGCATCCAGCGATGCGCGCCGTGGGCTACCGTCAATTGCTGACACATGTCCGTGGGGAATGCCCGTTGCCGGAAGCCGTGGATGCAGGCATCACGGCAACGCGGCGCTATGCCAAACGCCAGCGCACATGGTTTGCTCATCAGACGCAGGGTGCGGCGTGGGGTAACGCGGATCAACTTGCGCCGCATATCATCGAGGCATTGCGAGCATGAGCGGATCATGGGAAGCGCCGCAAGGCAAGGATGTGGTGATTTCCATCCATCCCGAATTGACCAGCTTAAAGCGCGGGCCTGCGTCATGGCATGCGCGTGCTGAAGAATTCGACCATCTGGTCATGGCCAGTCATTGTGATCTACATGATTCCGTTTGCCTGCCGGTTCGCAGACCCCTTGCCGCTACCCTGTTCGGCCGCGGCCAAATCGAGAACATTCATAACCGTGTGATAGGGCAGGGTGCCGTGGCCGTATTCGTGGATCACCCACTATCGCCGGTACAGCAACGGAATCTTGAAAAGGCGTGGAACGCCAAGGTGGTGGATCGTACCGGCCTGATTCTGGAAATCTTCGCTGACCGCGCCCAAACGAGCGAAGGGGCGCTACAGGTGGAGCTGGCCAGTCTCAATTACCAAATCAGCCGACTGGTACGGTCCTGGACGCACCTGGAACGGCAGCGCGGTGGTTTCGGATTTCTCGGCGGTCCGGGCGAGCGCCAGATCGAACTGGACCGGCGACTGATCCGTAACCGTATCCTGAAACTGGAGAAAGAGTTGAGCAAAGTCCGGCGTATGCGCGCCACCCGGCGGGCGGGACGCAAACGTAAGAATATCCCGACCGTAGCGTTGGTGGGTTACACCAATGCCGGAAAATCCACCCTGTTCAACCGTCTGAGCGGATCCGATGTTTATGCCGCCAGTCAGTTGTTTGCCACGCTTGATCCGACGCTGCGCAAAGTTGAACTGGCGGGCGGACATACATTAATGCTGTCCGATACGGTGGGTTTTGTGCAGGAGTTGCCGCATGAACTGGTTGAAGCATTCCGCGCCACGCTGGAAGAGGTGGTGGAAGCCGATCTGATCATCCATGTACGGGATGCGTCTGACCCCCAGGTGCGCGAACAGGGCAAGGTCGTTGAAGCCACGCTCCGGGAGCTTGGACTTGAAGGCGATATGATGCCGCCCGTTATTGAGGTATGGAATAAAACCGATCTCGCACCCCGTGTCCGGTCGCGCATCAAACCGGGGATTGGTGGCAGCCGCATAGCGCTTTCGGCGCTGACCGGTGCGGGCATAAGTACACTCCTGGATACATTATGCGACTGGCTGGAGGCGCAAATGGTAGAGATTTCACTCATCCTTGATGCTGCTGACGGTAAGGCGCTGGCCTTTTGCCATGAACATGGCCGCATCATATGTCAACGCCATTCCGATAACGCGCTCGGAATAACGGTCCGTTTACCGCCTGCGGCGGCCTCCCGGTTCAAATGTGAAAACGGCAGGCACTACTTGTCAGATACCCGGATGACTCGTCAACCGCCGTGATGATTGATTCGGGGGTAAGGGGCAGGACTAACCCGGCCTTTGCATGACAACCGGAATATCCACCTTGCGGCTGTTCAGCACGCTGATATGGCGCGCCACTTCACCAGCCATGGCGCGATAGGCCTCCGACTGCGCTGAGTCCGGATGCGCCGCGACGATGGGCGTTCCCCCATCCGAATCTTCACGTATCTGCATGTCCAGCGGGATATGGGCAAGCACGCGGGTATCCTGCTCTTCGGCCAACCGTTCCGCTCCACCTTGTGAAAAAATATGGCTTTTTTCACCACAATGCGGGCAGACAAATACACTCATGTTCTCCACAATGCCAAGTACGGGCACATTCACCTTGCGGAACATGTCAATGCCCTTGCGGGCGTCGGCCAGCGCAATGTCCTGCGGTGTCGTGACAATTACCGATGCCGTCACCGGAACATTTTGCGTCAATGTCAGTTGCGCATCGCCGGTGCCGGGAGGTAAATCAATTACCAGATAGTCCAGTTCGCCCCATGCGACGTCATTCAACAATTGGGTCAGCGCACCGGCAACCATCGGACCACGCCAGATAACCGCCTGATCTTCCGGTACGAGGAACCCGATGGACATGGTGGTCACGCCAAAATTACCGAGCGGCAGGATTATTTTTTCCTTCACCCTTGGCTGCCGTCCACCCAGACCCATCATACGCGGGATGGAAGGGCCGTAGATATCCGCGTCCAGGAGCCCTGTTTTGGATCCGGCTTGAGCCAGTGCAACCGCGAGATTGACCGCAGTGGTCGATTTTCCCACGCCTCCCTTGCCGGAAGCGACCGCGATAATATTTTTGATGCCGGGAATGGCGCGCATGCCGGGACGGGCTTGCGTCTGAACACTGGATGTCATGTTCACCTGTACGTCCGTAACGCCATCCATGGCGCCAACCAGTTCGGTGGCCTGGCGGCGGAATTCCTCCTTGACCGGACAGGCGGGCGTGGTTAATTCGATCGTAAATGAAACCCTTGCGGATTTAATCACGACATCTTTGACGAACCCCAGCGCGACAATATCCTTGCCAAAGTCGGGATCAATAATCCGGCTTAAAGTTTCAAGAACCTGTTTTTTAGTCACTCCGAACATATCATGCTCCTACTTATGCACGATTTGCAAAGCGCGTGGACGGCGATTGGGTTCAACGTTCCGGCCCGGAACTTTACAAATGGCTCATGGAATAATCGGGACCATAGTTATACTATACCATTTTTGTCAAGTATTTTCGATAATATGCGCGTCTTTCGTATGGCCGTGGGCCAATATTCAGGCTCCGGGAGCTGTTTTTCCACCGCGTCTGCGCCGCCGACGTGACGGCGAAGATCCGGGGCGCGGCTGATGCTGATCTTGCCTGCCCCTCCGGTTGCACGTGCGCCCTTGCCTGGGTCTGGAAGGAGCGCCGTCATCGCGGGCCGGGCTGGCCGTAATATCGGCGGTATAACCCGGCACTTCGACCACCGGGATTTCCTTCCTGATCAGTTTTTCGATACCGGCGAGCAGTTTCAGTTCTTCATGACAGACCAGCGACATCGCTTCACCGGTACGGCCGGCGCGGCCGGTACGGCCGATACGGTGTACATAATCCTCCGGTACATTGGGCAGTTCATAGTTGACGACGTGCGGCAACTGATCAATATCCAGTCCGCGCGCTGCGATATCCGTAGCGACCAGCACCCGTATTTCACCCTGTTTAAAGCCGGCCAACGCTTTTGTACGCGCCGTCTGGCTCTTGTTACCGTGAATCGCCGCCGCATGGATGCCGTCCTTGCCGAGCTGTTCGGCCAAACGGTTGGCGCCATGTTTGGTTCGGGTGAATACCAGCACCTGTTTCCAGTTCTGACTCGTGATCAGATGGGAAAGCAGCGTGCGCTTGCTCGACTTGCCAACCGGATGCACCACCTGATTGATCAGGGCGACGGTTTCGTTACGCGCCACCTCGACCAGCACCGGCGAACGCAGCATGCCGCTGGCAAGCTTCTTGATATCGTTGGAGAAGGTCGCCGAGAAAAGCAGACTCTGGCGATTCTTCGGTAGCAACGCCAGCACCTTGCGAATATCGTGAATAAAGCCCATGTCGAGCATACGGTCTGCTTCATCAAGCACCAGTATCTCCACTTTGGACAGGTTGGCTGCCTTCTGGCTGACCAGATCAAGCAGGCGGCCCGGCGTAGCCACAAGGATATCCACACCCCGGCGCAGTTTGGCGATCTGCGGCTGAATACCCACGCCGCCGAAGATAACGGTCGAACGCATCGGGAGGTGCTTACCGTAGGTGGCGATGCTTTCGCCTACCTGAGCAGCCAGCTCACGGGTTGGCGTGATGACCAGCACGCGGATTGGCCGATGTCCGTGCCCGGCCTGTTCGTTTTGCAGCAGCTTGAGTATCGGCAACGTAAATCCGGCAGTCTTGCCGGTTCCGGTCTGGGCGGCGCCCATGATGTCGCGCCCCTCCAGCACCACGGGAATCGCCTGCGCCTGAATGGGTGTGGGCTCACTATAGCCCTGTTCGCGCACAGCGCGGAGGATCTCTTCCGAGAGACCGAGTTTTTCAAATGTCATATTATTAGATTCCAATGCCGACCCGCCGGAGATAACCGGACTGATCTGGGTCTAGCGTGATTTATTACATCCCGCGATTCGCGGAGGAGCGGCTAACGATCAGAGAGAAGTCGCTTGAAGTGGCGGCACTGTATCGGGTGAAGATAACAATGACAACACATCTTTCACTACGGATTTTCTTGTTGTAGAAACATTGGTTTAATCACCAGTGTTTAGCCCATCTTTGTCATTGTATTTTAAAGAACCCTTATATACCAAGCCTTCCGGCTTAATCAACACCTTCCCATGGCACTACAGATTTTGGCTCTTCAACGCTTTCATACGGTAAAAAAGAGGGTGGTAATGCCCAGATACATCTTGTAGAATAAATGGTTACAACAACGTAACTACTCAGCACCCCTTAACCTGGCGATTACACTATTGGGATAATAGGCTCGCCTTGATAAGCTTTAGAAATGGCACCTGGCGGATTGTGCCCGTTTT
>VAOW01008684.1_pt1 | contig 18668 bp, 18 predicted proteins | sample 3393921 | NCBI WGS metagenome assembly VAOW01 (sample SAMN08290428, study PRJNA428436) | hydrothermal vent metagenome | isolation source: Deep-sea hydrothermal vent chimney | place: Indian Ocean: Southwest Indian Ridge | depth 2742 m m | reverse complement strand
TTTCCAATACTACATCTCCGGCTTTATGACCATAGCTGTCATTTATATTTTTAAAACCATCTATATCAAAAAATATCATTGAAACCGGAAAATTATGTCTTTTTGATAATTCCACGCTATCACTTATATATTTAAAAATTGCCATACGAGTCAATGCACCGGTTAGAAAATCAGTTGCGGCAATTTTTTTGGACGCTTTTAAAACCTCTGTAAGTTTTTCAACACTGTTTTTGGAGTTCTCGAGCTCTTTATTGAGCTTTGCGACTTTTTGCCTAAATAAATCAGACTGCTCTTTTATGGAAACAGCAATCTCTATCAGTTTAGTACTTACGGAATCTATGCTGCTTATATCTTTTGCATTTCTTATAGCGTTTATCTGAACATCCAAATAGCTTGATATGCCGCCATCAGAAACTTCAAGCGTCTGTATGGCGTTTAGCATTGCATCTATGGCAACGGTGATTTTGCCTTTTACACTTTCCATAAGTTCAAACTCAAGTTCACGTTTCTGACCGCCCAAAAGATACAGCTTTTGCCTCACCTCAAGTTTTATTATATCATCAGGTTCCTTTGATAAATGATCAAATAACATAGACAGATTGTCGTTGTATTTTTTCATATCATCTGTTACAAACTGCTCGGGCAAGTTCAGCGATAATGCTGCGAAAAATGTTTCAGATAGATCCTTCCTTATAGTTGTTATTTCCAGTTCGGATAAATTCATCATCAATATGATATCGTCAATTTTTTTAAAATCGTCAATATTGGAAAAAGAATTCGCGACGTCTATTATCTGCTCTATCAATTTATCTTGTTTCTCACCCGTCAGCATATTAAATAATTTAGCAAGATTTGAAATATTCTTTACCGCTAACCTCTCAAATCTTTCTTGCGAATCTTCATAATCAAGTATAATATCAAAAATTTCCTTCTGTAGATCTTTTAATTCTCGATAGTCTAAGTTGCCTTCAAGTTTGTCCGAAACACTCTTTTTAACAGAATCATCTATATAAGGTATATGCGAAATTAAAACCTTTATGGTGTCGGAAAAAATCTTTTTGTGCTTTTCGGGTATTGTAGAATTTTTTCCAAACATCATCTATTTGTCCTTAGGTATATGGAATCTTTTATTAATTCTTTGCACTGATCAAATGTGTAAAATCCACTATCTGTAGGCAAATTGCAGGCAATAGTCCAACTATTACCAAGGGTTGCAACTAAAAAGAATGTTAATTCAGGCTTTAAGATTGGTATTAACAAATTATAGAGGCATCCATAACCTGTTTAATATTATGAATATCGTTAATTTTCATATCAGCATATTCTGAATCCAATTCTCCTACAAGTATCGTTGTAAAACCGGCTTTCTTGGCACCTGCAATATTCTTTGGATAATCATCAACCATAATATTCTCTCCTGTAAATTTTTTCGTAATAGTTTCAAATACAATTTTTTCAGGCTTCGCATGGTAATCAAAAAAGCCGGTATCAAAAATAAATTCGAAGCATTCTGCTATACCAAGAGCAGATAAAACAGCATCGGCGTGCTTTACGGAAGCATTTGTAAAAACAAATTTCTTTTGCTGCAAGCTTTGCAAAGTTTTATTTAATTTAACATCGGTCTTAATAAATCTATTTACATCAATGTCATGCACAAAATCTAAATATTCTTCAGGATTGATAGAAAAGTTTTTTATCAATCCTCTCAATGTTGTTCCGTATCTATGGAAATAATCTTTCCTATATAAGTCGGCTTTACTTTCATCTACATCAAGAAGATTCATAACAAAGATTCTTATTCTTGCATCAATAATACTAAAAAGATTTGTTTTTTGATAAAGTGTATTATCCAGATCAAAAAACCAAGTCACATCACTCGCCCTTTCTTTTCTCTGATTTTATAACTTTTATTCTGATATCCTTTGTGAAATCGGAACAATTAAAAGATAAATCAACAGGCATATTAAATTTCTTTAAACAATTTTTTCTCCATGCGCATATAATGCACAAAGAGCGCTGTTTATTTTCCATTCTTATAAAACATGTTTTTATTTATTGAATCTAAAAATGCGATAGCTGAAGCCTGAACAACATCGGTATGCGTACCCATTCCAATGATTGTTTTGCCTGTATCGTCAAAATGCACTTTGACATGAACCATTCCCATAGCATCTTTGCCTTCTCCCACAGACTTAATCTGGTAGTCCTCAAGTTTTACTTTGATACCGATAATTCTTTCGATCGCTTTGTAAGCTGCATCAACCGGGCCGTTGCCTTGCGCAGCGTCAACCATACTGCTGCCATTTTTGATGAGCCCAACGGTTGCAGTAGGCATACTGCTGTTTCCACTCACAACCTGAAGTTTATCTAATTTGAAAATATCGGGAACAGTTTTCGACTGACTTGCCGCAAGTGCATAAAGGTCGTCATCGGTAATCTCTTTCTTTTTATCGGCGAGCAATTTAAAGCGCTCGAATATGTTTTGCATAGAAGCTTCATCAATATTGTCAAATCCAAGCTCGTTTATTCTATTAAGAATACCTTTTCGTCCTGAATGTTTGCCGAGAATAAGTTTATTGCCGCTTAGTCCTATATCTTCGGATTTCATAATCTCATATGTGGTCCGCTCTTTTATCACTCCATCCTGATGAATTCCAGCCTCATGCGCAAATGCATTAGCTCCTACAATTGCTTTGTTCCTCTGTATAAACATACCTGTCAATTGGCTGACAAGTTTACTTGTTCTGTAAATCTGCTTAACAGTAATCCCTGTCTGTACCTTATAAAAATCCTGTCTTGTTTTTATAGCCATCACAATCTCCTCCAAGGATGCATTGCCGGCTCTCTCCCCAAGTCCGTTTACCGTGCATTCAATCTGCCTGACTCCTGTCAAAATAGCAGACAGAGAATTTGCAACAGCCATTCCAAGATCATCATGACAATGAACGCTTATTACGGCATTGTTGATATTGTTTACATGAGATTTTAAGTATTTTATAATTGAGAAAAATTCCTGCGGCGTGGTATATCCAACAGTATCAGGTATATTAACAGTTACAGCACCTGCTTCTATTACGGCAGAGACAACATCGACAAGATAATTCAGTTCGGTTCTGGTTGCATCTTCGGCAGAAAACTCAACATCATCGGTAAACTGCTTTGCTAATTTAACTGAATCTACAGCTCTTTTAAGCACTTCATCGTATGTCATCCTCAATTTCATCTTGACATGAACAGGGCTTGTAGCAATGAAAGTATGAATTCTTTTTCTTTTCGCCGGTTTTACTGCATTACCTGCAGCTTCTATATCTGATATCGACGCTCTTGCGAGACTTGCAATTATAGGACCTTCAACTTCTTTTGCCACTCTGTTGATAGCCTCAAAATCACCCGGACTGGATGCAGCAAAACCCGCTTCTATAATATCTACATGGAGTTTTGCGAGTTGTTTCGCCACCTTAAGTTTTTCACCGGTATTAAGACTTGCTCCGGGCGATTGTTCTCCATCTCTTAATGTTGTGTCAAATATCTTAATCTGTTCAAGCATCTTTCTCCTCCTCTAAAGCACAATCAGACTCTTTTATCTTTCTCCTATGTTTAAATAACTTTACCGCAAGCTCTGCAGGGCCTGAAATCAGATATGCAAATGATATTGCCGGAATTGCTATCGTTGGCCTCATAGCCACAAGTATAATTGCAATTGTGGTAGCAGTGAAAAGAAAGAGGGATAATTTTCTGCTCATTGTTATATCCTTGAACCCTTCATAACGAATATTAGAGATCATAAGGTATGAAATGACCAGCATAGGAAGTATAAATAGTTCTTTATATGCATTAAGAGAAAACTGATAAAAGATCAATGTACAAGATGCAACAACTAAGGCAGCCCCCGGAACAGGAAGGCCAAAAAATCGGTCTGAATGCTTTGTAATATTGAATTTAGCCAACCTCAAGGCGCCGGCAAGAAGATATACCATTGACACTACAATACCAAGGTTGCCATTTGAAGAATAAAACAAACTATAGAACAGTACAGCCGGTGCTACACCAAAAGATACAAGATCGGAAAGAGAATCGTATTCAAAACCAAAACTGCTTGTAGCCCTTACAAGGCGGGCAATTTTACCGTCCAAATTGTCGAAAACGACTGCCAAAACTATAGCTATGGCGGCTCCATAAAAATTTCCTTTGGCAGATAGAATAATTGAATAAAAACCAACTAAAAGATTGGCTGATGTAAATAGATTTGGAAACAGATATACTGTTTTTCCTTTCATCTCAGTTGACCCAATACTGTTTCTCCGGCTTTCACATTATCACCTTCTTTTATTTTAATTTCCGTAGAGATGGGAACCAACACTTCTAATCTTGATCCAAATTTTATCAAACCAAATTCTTCGCCTTTAGAAACTTTGTCGCCGTCTTTAACATGGCATACGATGCGTCTTGCAATTATGCCGGCTACCTGAGTAACAATTATATGTTCTTTTTCTTCAGTTTCCATATACAATGTATTGCTTTCATTCAATAATGATGCTTTTTGGTTATCCGCCGGAAGGAATTTTCCCTTTTTATATATAACATTTTTAATAACGGCATCAATGGGACTCCTATTTATATGAACATTAAATAATGACATAAATATGGCAATTTTTTTACATCTTCTATTTTCAAAAAAATCAGATTTACATTCTATTATATCCTGCACCTTCCCATCGGCAGGAGAAATAATTAGCTTTTTGCCGTTTGGAACTACCCTATTCGGATTTCTAAAAAAATAGAGAGAAAAGAGGGCGAAAGCCGCCGAAACAATTGCAAAAATTGTTAAAACCACTCCTCCGATAATAAATAAAACAGCCGCTACTGCAGCTGCCGACATTGCATAAACTAATCCTACATCAGCTATGGGTCGTCTGTTGAATCCGGCTCTTCCAACTTTATTGTGCATCAAATGCAACTTCTCTCTTTTACCATTATAATCATTTTTTCTTCAGTTATTGAAAGCGAAGCACGGCAATCGCGAATTGAGATTGCCATAATAAGAGCTTCGCAGTGGCAAGAGTATATTTCACGATGTCTTTCCGGTTTCCATAATTGAAAGCGGAAATAAAAACATATATTTCTCTTTACCAACAAGAAATATACTAACAACCAATTACAATTTCTCTTGCTTTAACACTTCTTGATTTTGTAGAACCATAATTTATACTCTATTTTTCTATGTTTGTTCGGAAAAGCGTTAATTTTTACTCACATCAATCTTTTTATCTTTTTTCAACCATGGCATCATACCTCTCAGTTTCTTTCCGGTCACCTCCAACGGATGAGTTTCGTCTTTTTTGATTAATGATTTTAATACCACCTTACCGGTCTTATTTTCAAGCATCCATTCTTTGGCAAAGCGACCACTTTGAATTTCATCAAGTATAACTTTCATGCTCTTTTTTGCTTCTTTACCTATAATTCTTGGTCCCCTGGTTACATCACCGTATTTTGCAGTATTAGAGATAGAATACCTCATTTCGCTTATACCGCCCTCGTACATAAGATCAACAATAAGTTTCAGCTCATGAAAACATTCAAAATATGCCATTTCGGGAGGATATCCTGCTTCAGTTAATGTTTCAAACCCTGCTTTCACAAGAGCCGTTACACCTCCGCATAGAACGGCTTGCTCACCAAACAGATCTGTTTCAGTCTCATCTCTAAATGTTGTACCAATAATCCCTGCCCTGCCACCTCCAATTGCAGATGCATAAGAAAGAGCGAGATTTTTTGTGTTACCTGACGGATCTTGAGCTACGGCAATAAGCATAGGTACGCCTTCACCGTTTTTATATTCGTATCTAACAAGGTGTCCCGGGCCTTTTGGTGCAACCATCATAACATTTATCTTTTGATTGGGAACTATCTGTCCAAAATGTATTGCAAATCCATGTGCAAATGCAATAGTATCTCCATCTTTCAGATTAGGTTCAATCGACTCTTTAAAAAGATCGCCTTGAAGCTCGTCAGGTGTCAAAATCATAATTACATTAGCCCATTTTACGGCATCTTCTGTTGTCATTACCCTTATACCTGCCGATTCCGCCTTTGTCCATGATTTACTGTCCTTTCGCAAGCCTACAATAACATCTACTCCACTTTCTTTTAGATTGTTGGAATGTGCGAAACCCTGAGCACCATACCCTATTACAGCAACTTTTTTCGATTGGATCAAATTTAGATCTGTATCTTTATCATAATATAATTCCATTAAAACCTCCGTCAATTATTTTTTTAATTCTCTTGTAAGAGCTACAATACCTGTTCTTGCAATCTCTTTAATACCTAAAGGCTTCAAGAGGCTGATTATGGCATTGATCTTACTCGAATCACCTGTTGCAGCTATGGTATAGCTATCCGGTGAAGAATCTACTATATTTCCCCTGAATATATTAGCAATTCTCAACACCTCTGCTCTGTTGCCGCTGCCGGTGTACATTTTAATCAATGTCATTTCTCTTTCAACTGCAGGCTCATCATTAAGGTTAGTTACTTTAACACAGTTTATCATTCTATTCAACTGTTTTTCTATCTGTTCCACTATCTCTTTCGAACCATCAACAACAATTGTCATTCTGCTGACACCTTCATCCTGTGTAGGTGCAACATTCAAGCTTTCTATATTGTATCCTCTTGCAGCAAAAAGATTTGCAACTCTGGATAGAACACCAAATTCATTGTTAACGAGTACCGATAATCTGATTCTCATACATTACTCCTCACAACAATATCATGCGATCAATCGGAGCGCCTGAGGGTACCATTGGGCAAACATTCTCAAGCCTATCCACAGTCACATCAAGCAGATATGCCGAGTCCGAATTTACCATCGTTTTTAGCGCAGTGTCCAACTTATCAGGGCTTGATACCCTGCTGCCATCTATTCCATATGCCGCTGCTACTTTAACAAAATCAGGCTGAACCGACATATCGGTATGTGCGTATCTGCTGTCGAAAAACAAGTTTTGCCATTGCCTCACCATTCCGAGATAGCTATTATTTATTATCATTATCTTAAGTTTTAAGTGCTCCTGGACAACGGTGGCTAATTCCTGTATGTTCATCTGAAAGCTTCCGTCGCCGTCTATATCAACGACAATTCTATCCGGATATGCAACTTGAGCGCCTATTGCCGAAGGCAGCCCGAAACCCATTGTGCCCAGACCGCCAGATGTAATAAAACTTCTCGGTGTGGACAGTTTCATAAATTGAGGTACCCACATCTGATGCTGGCCTACGCCAACTGCAATAATGGGATTTTTATCATTTAAAATTCTTGAAAGGTAGCTTATGGCTTGTTGGGGCTTTATAACATCAGTTGACTGCTCATAAGCTAATTTGTGCTCGCTTTTCCATTTATTAATCAGGTCTAACCAACCCTTCCGTTCAGTTATGTAAAAACCGGCAGGTTTGGCCTTTTTATCTACAACAGATAAAAGCTGAGTAAGCACTGTTTTAACATCTCCAACAATTGGGTAATCGGTTTTAACATTTTTTCCTATTGAAACAGGATCAACATCAATATGCGCTATCTTGGCATGAGGTGCAAATTCATCAAGTTTTCCAGTGATTCTATCATCAAAACGTGCACCAATAGAAAACAAAAAGTCGCAATTCTGAATCGCCATATTTGCAGTGTATGTTCCGTGCATTCCTGCCATACCAAGAAACAGTTCACTGCCTGGATCAAATGCCCCCTCTCCAAGGAGTGTAACAAATGCCGGGATCTGAAGCCTTTCGGCAAGCATAGCAACCTCACCCGATGCATTAGAACTTACCACCCCTCCGCCAATATAAAGGAGCGGCTTTTTAGTTTTTATCAGCTCCTCAAATACCTTTTCTATCTGATGGGGATTGCCTTTTGTTGTAGGATGATAGCCTATAAGCTTTATTTTTTTAGGATATTTGAATTCAGAATCAGCCAATATTACATCTTTTGGTAGGTCGATAAGAACCGGTCCCTGTTTGCCTGTTCTTGCAATATAAAAAGCTTCTTTTATAGTTTGAGCAAGGTCTTCTGCCCTTTTTACAAGAAAATTGTGCTTAGTGCATGGGCGTGAGATCCCGACTGTATCGGCTTCCTGGAATGCATCATTGCCTATCAATGCAGTAGGCACTTGTCCTGTAAAAACTATAATAGGGATTGAATCCATAAATGCGGTAGCTATGCCGGTTATAGCGTTTGTTGCACCTGGCCCGCTTGTCACAAGAACTACGCCAACTTTGCCTGATGCACGAGCATAGCCGTCTGCCTCATGCGCCGCACCTTGCTCATGGCGAGAAAGGACATAATGAATGGATTTTTCACCAACAAGAGCATCGTCTATTGCCATTATGGCACCGCCGGGATATCCGAAGATGGTGTCAACACCCTCCTGTTTCAAAGATTCGATGATAATATCATATCCCTTCATTAGATGCTTGCCTCCTAAATATAGTTTAGGTTAGTATATATTATCAATTAGACATTTTCAAGAAAAGATTGGAACTGAGGATTAAGCCAAAGAACACCATTTCATCAAGGAAGGAGAAAGAAATAGAGATGATAGAGATTGGAGTCGCTCGAAAAGACTATATCTATAGCAAATCGGAAAATATCTCGTCTGATAGAAGCACACCTTTTGGGAAAAGTAACGAAATGTATTCTCCGGATACAGCAAGAAAACCACGTTTTACCCATAAGTCAACCTTTTTTTCCAAGCAAGTTAATTTGTCAATATCTGAGTACCTCGATCTAAAATCCGACCAATTTACGCCTTTTGATAATCTAAGATGTAAAATCAGTTCTTCAGACATTTTCTCTGCGGCATCCAATGTTTCGCTATATTCAACAGGTATCTCAGACTTGAGCAGCTTATCTTTGTATTCTCTATATTTGTCTGAATTTTTGAACCTGCTGCCATTAATATAACTGGAGGCCGATAATCCAAAACCAAAATATTGCCCATCCAGCCAATAATTTATGTTATGTACCGACTCAAATCCGGGTTTTGCAAGATTTGAAATTTCATAGCGGTGAAACCCGTTACACTCAAGAAAGTTTACGGAATCCTGATATATATCAGCCGACAGATCATCGGCAGCAGCAATACTCTTTCCTTTCTTGTTCCATAAGCCAAAAAGCGTTCCTCTCTCAACAGATAAGCAGTAAGTGGAAATATGTGTTATTGGAAGAGTAATCGCTTGCCTAAGATTGGCGCGAATTCTTTTAAGCCCCTGAACTGCGAAGCCATACATCAAATCTATTGATATATTTTTAAAACCCGCATTATATGCATTTAATACCGACTGCTTGGCAATAGCTCCATTATGTTCCCTACCGAGAAAAATGAGGTCGTCGTTATTAAACGATTGTACACCGATGCTAATTCTGTTTATTCCTGAACCGTTAAATTCTTCGAGGTCGGATATATTGCAATCGGACGGATTTACTTCAAGAGTTATCTCTGTCGATTTTTTAAATAAGAAAAACTCTTTTAAACTGTTCAAAATATTCTTTATTTGGCTACTATTTAAAATCGACGGTGTACCCCCTCCGAAATAGATGGATTTGACCGGTATATTATTATCTTTCATTCTCAAGGCAATCTCTTTTTTAATCAGCTTCAGATATTCAGGCAGCTTCGTGCAGCCTACAACAGAGATAAAATCACAATATGGACATTTTGACCTACAAAACGGGATATGAATATAGATAGCGGGCATAGTTTTGCTAAAATTATTTAAGATATTAGCCATACTTATTTCATCAAGCGCTCCACAGAGACTACATCCTCTAATGTTTGCAATACTCTTATGAGCGTGTTGATTTGCTTGTTGGATTTTATCTCCAGAATAAACTTAACAGTAGTTGTCTTAGTCATATGATTAGTATCCATATAAACATTGATAATGTTTATGCCTCTTGAACTCGTGATTGAAGTGAGCTTTGCAAGCATACCTACTCTCTCTTTGGTTACTACACCAATAGAAACAGGGAAAACTTTAGAGGCGGTTTTCCATCTCACATTTACAAGTCTTTCTTTTTCTATTGACAGTTTTTCAAAGTTAGGGCATTGCGCCCTATGTATTGTCATACCCCTGCCGCGAGTTATAAATCCAATAATTTTATCACCCGGAACAGGAGTGCAGCATTTGGCAAAATTTACCATTACTTTATCGAGGTAGATACCATCTATAATAATTGGTATGTTGAGCAGAGTTTTCGGGTGATCTTGAAGTTTGTTCTTATCTTTTTGATCTTTATATAGATGCTTAACCGCGCTTGCAACGGAAAGCTTGCCGTTACCTACATCCACATAGATATCCTCAATCGTATTACGCCCCAGACTTTTTATCAGTTCTTCGGTTTCTTTAGATTTAGTGTATTCGGATAAGTTCACATTGATACCCTTTAATCTATTTTCTATGAGCTCCCGTCCAAGCACTAAAGAACTTCCTCTCTCTTTCGTTCTTATCCATTGGCGAATCTTATTTCTTGCCTTAGATGTTTTTACAAAAGAAAGCCAATCTTTTGAAGGAAGATGATTCTTGGAAGTCAGTATGCTGACAATATTTCCTGTTTTCAACGGTGATTTTAGAGGAAACATTTTGCCATTGATAAGCGCTCCTGTGCATCTATCCCCCACAGCTGTATGAACGCTGTATGCAAAATCTACCGGGGTTGCACCTCTCGGGAGGACTTTAAGATCGCCATTTGGAGTAAACACATAAATCTCATCTGTCACAAGATCCATTTTCATGCTTCCCATAAATTCTCTATGGTTTGCCATATCCTTTTGCCACTGCAGAATATGTTTCATCCAGACAAAGCGTTTGTCTTGAAGATTGAATTTGCCTCCTTCTTTGTATCTCCAGTGCGCTGCTATTCCGTTTTTAGCAATATTGTCCATTTCTTTGGTTCTAATCTGAACCTCAACTACACGGGCAGAAGTTCCAAAAACTGTCGTATGAAGTGATTGGTACATATTTGCCTTGGGTAAAGATATGTAGTCTTTAAATCTTCCGGGAACGAGTTTGAAACAAGAATGGACTATTCCAAGCACGGTATAACAGGTCTTGATATCCGGCACAATAATTCTAACAGCAAAAAGATCATATATCTCGCTGATATTACTTATCTCTATACCATTTTTTTCCATCTTTTTATATATGCTGTAAATATGCTTGGCTCTTCCTTCTATTTTATATTCTATCTTACTTTCATCCATAAGTTTTTTGATTTGAACGACCATAGCATTAATATGAGTTTCCCGAACACCTCTTTTTTCCTGAAGTTCTCTCGCAATTGTATAATAAATGTCAGGATTTAAATATTTTAGTGATAAATCTTCCAGTTCGGATTTAATACTTCCCATACCGAGCCTATGTGCCAAGGGGGCGTAAATATCTATAGTTTCCTTAGCGATGCGCAGTTGTTTTTTTTTGCTTAGATGTTGTAATGTACGCATATTATGCAGGCGATCGCAAATTTTTATAATAATAGCACGCAAATCTTTGGCCATTGCTACAACCATTTTTCTAAAATTGTTGGCCTGAGCTTCTTCATTGCTGTGATAATTAATACGGTTTAATTTTGTCAAAGCATCAACCATTTCAGAAACTTCATTGCCGAATCTTTGTCTGATATCTTCCTGAGTTGCAGAAGTATCTTCAACAACATCATGAAGCAATGCCGAAGCTATGCTTACAGGATCCTTTAGTATGCTATAAGTAAGGTTGGCAACTGCTAACGGATGAATAATATAATCTTCTTTGGATGCTCTTTTGTAACCCTCATGAAAAGTTCTGGCGAAAATATACGCATTATTAATTAATTCGGCATCATCTTTATTGAAGTTTTTTGTTATATCATCAATGTTCAAAGCAACTCCTTATTCCAATCTCTTTATACATTGCGATCACTCGAAGGGTGTGCGGCAATCTCTCTTTTCTTTCGGCATTACTAAATTTGCGTTAAGAAAATGATACTGTTTGAGCTTATAAGCGAGTTTATCATTTTTAGCATATTGAAGTTGAATTTTAGCAAATTTAGTGCAGCCTTGATTTTTTGGTTCTTTTTCATCAAGGAAAAAGAACATAGAAATAAAAAGTTTTTAAGTTTTAAACTGTTTTATTATTATGCATTGAGACTGCCACGGCAAGAGCCTCGCAGTGACGAAGCAATCTCTCTTCGGCACAGGCAGGCGTTTACAATCTCTCTTTATCTTGTGTCAACTATTCACGAATCACGATTTAACATTCTGCTTTTCCACATATTTGCCGGAAGAGCATTTAATTTCCTCACTTAACACTCTCTGCTAACTTAATCTTCAGTCATTTAAAACTATCTCGGTTTTCTCTTCCGCCAATTCAATAAGAGCGCTAATCACGCTCTTATGTTCTTTATCTTTACTCAAAACAGAGCCTTGATCATTTTGCGCTATCTGCGTAGCTCTTTTGCCGACAGCAAGAGCGACAGCATATTTGTCTTTATACTTATTCAAAAGAGTTTTTTCAAATTCAGCAATATTCATCAATATTTCCTCCTTATTTCTGTTAATAATCTATTAGAAAATAACTTTAAATTGTTATATAGAAATTTAACCCTGTGTCTCTCTGAATCCACTATGCCGGAAACAGTACACACGCTTTCATCAAGCTTGTCGTTAACAAGAGCATAATCAAATCTGTCAAAATTTTCCAGTTCAAATAGGGCGGTATGCATTCTAAGCTTCATGGTGTTATCGGCATTACTACCTCGTATTTTTATCCTTTCTTCCCATACGGAAAGTTTTGGCGGAAAAATAAATATTAAAACAGCATTTTCAAAAATAGTTTTTATATGGACAGCGCCCTTAACATCTATAGTTAAAAGAGCGTCCTTACCGGTATCGGCAATCGTCAGCAAAGTTTTTCTTGAAGTGCCGTAAAAATTATTATGAACCTTTTCATACTCCAAAAATTCATTATTATCTATCATGGACTTGAACTTATTCTTCGAAATAAAATAATAATCTTTGGATTCGTACTCGTTCTCTCTTATTTTTCTTGTTGTATGAGACACAGTCGGTTCTATCTTATCATCTGTATCAGATATTCGGTTGGATATTGTAGTTTTGCCGGAGCCTGTCGGCCCTGAAATAACAAATAACATTATGCGAGCACTGTATAGTAATCGCTTTCATTGCAATCGAGGAAGGAGCAGGGTTCAAAAATCAAACTTTGTTGGGCTAATCTGTTAGCTTGAAAATTTTTATCTCTTGAAAACTGCATATTAATTCGGTTTCTCTTTCGGTAATGCCTGCTTTCCTAATATATTTACATACTTATGTTTTACTTTTTGAATTAGTCTGATGATAGTACTACAGAAGTTTGCCCTGTCTGTAGAAAAGCAGGTAACGCTGTGAACCTGTTTACAATGCAGTAACTTCATTATGTTCCATTTATACGTTTTTGTATAGTATCCGGCGATAGAGCTGATAAAATAATAAAACCGGAATCCATCACTACTGCCGATTTTGTTTTTCGACCTCCTGTTACATCTATAAGTCTGCCTGCATCAGACACAGTCTTGGTCATCTTTTTTATAGGTACTGATGCCAATTTAACTACCGCAACAACTTTTCCAACCATTACATAATTCTCAAAACCAACACTTACAATATCCATAAGCTTATTGTTGTCATTTTTGCGCAAATTTCAATAAAAAAAATTATAAAAACCTTATAAAGGGTTGTAATTCCTATTTTACTCTATATGATGGCCTCAAGTGGGATGAAGGGGGATGAATGTTCAGAGGCCGATACAGCTTTACCATTGATTCTAAAGGAAGAATAAGTGTTCCGTCCAGATTCAGAGAACAGATGAAAAAGGAGTACAATACCAACAATGTAGTCCTGACATCTCTGGATGGATCAATCTTTGTATATCCGGACCCCGTATGGCAAAAGATAGAAGAAAAAGCCAGAACATTGCCATTGTCAAATAAACAAGCACGCCAATTTCTGAGATTATTCTTCTCAGGAGCAAGTGATGCATCAATAGACAGCCATGGAAGAATCACGATTGCATCATTTCTCATTAGTTATGCCAAATTAAAGCGAGACGCAATGGTTATAGGCAACCTGGATCACATTGAAATTTGGGATAAAAAGCGGTGGCAGGATACCAAAACAATGATAGAAAATAATCAAGATTTTATAACAGACTCAATTTCCAAGCTTGGTATATTTTAATGCAGGATCAGGAAACAAAAATATCTAAAAGCATATCGGCATTTCATATACCTGTGATGCCTAATGAAATATCACAGTTTGCCAAAATTAAAGGCAGATATATCGATCTGACAGTAGGCAGCGGCGGACACAGCAAAATTATTTTAGAGGCAGATGCAGAAAACACTCTGCTTGGCATTGACTGCAGCATAGATAGTTTAAATCTTGCAGATAAGAGACTTAATGGATGCGGATTCTCGGGCAGATTTACGCTCGTCCGGGAAAACTTTAGAAATTTAAAATTTATAGCACAAGAAAATAAATATAAGCCAATAGGGATTCTCGCAGATTTGGGATTTTCATCGTTGGAGCTGTCGGATAAAACATTAGGGTTATCATTTGAGACAGACCAGCCTCTTGACATGCGTATGGACCGATCCTTTAAACTGACTGCAGCTACAATAGTCAACAATTGGAATGAGCTGCAACTTTTTCGCCTCCTTCAGATGGTCAATGAAAAAAAAGCAGGAGCCATATCCCATGCGATTCTTAGACGCCGTAAGAAAAAGGCAATTGCGACTACACTTGAACTTGCCGGTATTATTTCTTCATGCTATCACAGCCGGCAGAGAATTCATCCTGCTACAAAAATGTTTCTAGCCCTTAGGATTATAGTTAATGATGAAATAAACAATTTGAAAATTATGCTCCGCGACGGTTTTGAACTATTGGATGTTGGAGGCAAGTTGGCTGTTATAAGTTTTAACTCTCTGGAAGATAGAATAGTGAAAAAACAATTTCAATCATGGGCAAAAAATCAAAAGGCTGAAATCATATATAAGAAAGGAATAGTACCTGCTGAAGATGAAAAAAGACAAAACAAACGAAGCAGAAGCGCAAGATTGAGGATAGTAAAATGCGTAACAATATGATAAAGCACAGGTTTGTAAAAGATATAAAGCATGAAGGAACGAAACCAAAGCTGTTTAATCTATTAATTATTCTATCTATCTTTTTAATATCTTTATACACCATTAATCAGAAGGACCATTCTATGAAAATAAGATATGAGATTGCAAACTTAGCGCAGCAAAATAGAGATATGACAAGAGCTTCAAACAGTATAGCTGTTAAATATTATAAAAATTCTTCAATACTTAAACTGCAGAAAATAGCAATGAATGATGGATTAATATATTTCAACAACAGAATAAGCCTGATTAAAAAAGTTACGCCTTATAAGCCAATATTAGTTGCTTTAGAACGCCACATTCTAAAATAGAATTTTAACATAAGTAAATTACATTAATCATTAAACTGAAAAACAAATAAGGTAAAGCGTGTTTAGGAGCATTAGATCTTTAGGCAAAGTGAATAAAAATAGGTTTAATATAATTTCCAAGGTTGAACTATCCATTTTTATACTGCTTTATTTGATTATTATTATACGATTTTTTGATCTGCAGATTATTAATGGAAAAAGTTTGAGGCTGATGAGCCGCAGGGAGACTTCAAAAATAATAAATGAGATCTCTTCAAGAAGAGATATAGTGGATAGAAACGGAATAATCCTTGCAGAGTCAATCCCCGCTTATTCGGTTTATGGGAGAACAGATGATTTTGCTTATATCAGAGAAGCTGAGTCTATTCTCAATATAGGTTCGGAAAAAATTGCATTGACAAAAAAGCACTTTAAAAAAAACCACTTTTTATGGATTGCAAGACGCAAACAGCTATCTGTTGACATGGTTAAAAAATTATATGAGATAGATGGAATAAATTTAATTAGAACAACCAGAAGAATCTATCCTGAAGGGAAACTTGCATCACATCTCTTGGGATTTTGCGGAGTTGATGGTAATGGCCTGGAAGGAATAGAAAAAAGCTTCAATAAAGAGATCAAAATAAAGAATAATATGAATAATATAATTACGACTGACGCTCTCCATCGAGAAATTGCCTATAAACAGCCGGCTGTCCGCCGTTACGATAAAATACATTTGACTATCGACTCAAGGCTTCAGGCAATAGTACAGAGAGAATTATCAGCAGGAGTAAAAAAGTTTCAAGCCGAAAGCGGTGTTGCAATTATGATGTCAAAAGATGGTGGAATTTTAGCATTGAGCAGTTATCCGGAATATAACCTTAACAAACCTTATAATGTGCCGTATAAAATTATGCGTGATAAGGCAGTTTCAAATATATTTGAACCTGGATCTGTTTTTAAAATAGTAACTATATCAGCTGCTCTTAACACTAATAGTGTACGCCCGAATGAGCTTTTCTTCACACACAATGGTAAATATAAAGTAGGCAAATATATCATACACGATGCCCAACCTCACGGATGGCTCACAGCAAAACAGATCGTTGTTCAATCAAGCAATATTGGCGCTATGGAGATAGCTCGCAAGGTAGGGGAAACCAAATTTTTTTCGTATATCAAAAAGTTTGGTTTTGGACAAAAAACAATGATCAGGCTGCCGGGTGAAGCAAAAGGTATAGTAGGCAGAAACTATTTAACAGGAAAGGATCAATTTACGACCGTAGCATTCGGACAAGGCATTGCGGTAACGGCATTGCAAATGACAAAAGCATTTGCAATCATTGCAAATGGAGGAAAGAATGTATATCCTCACCTTTTACTAAATAGGGCTTTAAAAAATCCTATACGTATAATAAAAGAAAAAACCGCTCATCAGGTGATTAATATACTGGAAGCGGCTGTAAAAAACGGAACAGGGCAAAAGGCCTATATGAAGAGCATGGAAATAGCCGGAAAAACAGGTACAGCTCAAATTCCATCGCATGGAGGATATTTGAAAAATCAATTTATATCATCATTTGGAGGTATTTTTCCTGCTAATAAACCTGAAGCCGTATTGTATATAGCATTGAAAAAACCTAAAATAGCATTTTATGGAGGTCTGGTGGCTGCTCCTATATTTAGGAATATAATAAGGTCATCTTTTTTGATATTAAAACAATTAAAATGACAGGATTTTAAACTGCCGTTAATGGCTATAGCCGTAATGAATAGATATTAGACTAAAAAGGTAAGAGTGAGGCAAATGAAAATCTCATCATTGATTAACAACGCTGATATTATTAATAAGTATAAGGATGTGAATATTCTGTCAATATCGCTTTCTTCATCTGAATGTACTTCAGGATCGCTATTTTTTGCCATAAAAGGCAATAAGGTAGATGGGAATGATTTTATTTATGATGCATTAGAACATGGGGCTATTGCGGTAGTTACGGAAAAAAAATTATCCGACGGCATAAACAGCGTATGGGTAAAAGACAGCAAAACGGCTGTTGCAGCAGCCTCAAAACGATTTTTTATGAATGGACCTATTAAGATAGCAGGAATAACCGGTACAAACGGAAAAACTACCTGCACTTATCTAATGCGCTCTATTCTCAGAGCAAATGGAAAAAGCCCCGGGCTTATAGGAACAATAAAATACGAATATTCCAACTCTTCAATGTGCTCAAAACTTACAACACCTGATCCTATCACATTTTGGAAAATGGTATCGTCGATGAAGAAAAATGGTGCAACTTCTATCATAATGGAAGTATCAAGCCATGCTATCAGTCAGAACAGAATATATGGTATCAATTTTTCTGAAAAGCTTTTTACCAATCTTACTCAAGACCATCTTGATTATTACAAAACCATTGAAAACTATGAAAAGGCAAAATTATCATTCTTTTTAGATGATACTATGTCGATCGTAAATGGCGATTCCGCCACCGGTAAAAAAATCCTTGCCGGATGCAGCAACACTATATCGTATGGGTTCAAAAAACATAATTTTATACATCCATCTGATTATTCGCTCACAAAAAATGGTATAGAAGCAGATATAAAATTAGGAAGAGATAGTTTTAAAATTTCATCGCCGCTTCCCGGAAAATATAATCTATACAATATTATGGCAGCAATAGGTTTCGGCGCAGCTGAATCTATAAGCATAGATAAGATTCAGAAAGGAATATCAGAACTAAAATCAGTGCCCGGGCGAATAGAAAAAATTCAAAAAAGAGGCATCGATATATACATTGACTATGCTCATACTCCTGATGCATTAGATAATGTTGGTAATTGTATAAAAGATCTTAATTATAAAAAGATAATAACTGTTTTCGGTGCAGGCGGAGATAGAGATAGATCGAAAAGGCCGCTTATGGCTGAAGCCGTTGAACTATTTTCTGATTTTGCTATAGCTACAAGCGACAATCCCAGAACAGAGGATCCATTAAAAATTATCGAGGATATAACAAACGGTTTTCATACAAATCAATTTTCGGTCGAGCCGGATAGAAAAAGAGCCATAAAGCAAGCTATAGGTATGGCAAAAACAGGTTATGCAATTTTGATTGCAGGCAAGGGACATGAAACATACCAGATCATAGGGA
>VAOW01028434.1_pt1 | contig 18711 bp, 18 predicted proteins | sample 3393921 | NCBI WGS metagenome assembly VAOW01 (sample SAMN08290428, study PRJNA428436) | hydrothermal vent metagenome | isolation source: Deep-sea hydrothermal vent chimney | place: Indian Ocean: Southwest Indian Ridge | depth 2742 m m | reverse complement strand
CTCAAGGTTGAGGAGACCAAGGACGAGGCCGACCGTAAGCTTTAATATGTGGGTGCTATGAAACTTATGCAGGACTGGGTTGTGGTTTTTGTTTAACACATATTAAACCCGCCCGTTCTGCACATTATTAACTTCCGGTAATTACTTTACGAAGTACTGATACTTATATATTATATGAGGTAAACTTCTATAAGGAGGATTAAAATGTCTGTGAAACAAGGAGAAGTAAATCAGATAAAAATTGGAAAGTATATTATTATAGATGGTGAGCCTTGTAGGGTGGTAAGTTTCACAACAGCCAAGACAGGTAAACATGGGCATGCAAAGGCAAATGTTATCGGAATAGGATTATTTGACAATCAAAAAAGGAGCCTTGTTGCTCCCACTGATGCCAAGATTGAATTTCCCATGATTGAAAGGAAGGCAGGACAGGTGCTATCAATAATGGGAGATACTGTCCAGATTATGGACCTTTTAAGCTATGAAACCTTCGAAACAACACTTCCAGATAAGGAGGAGCTTGAAGGTAATAAGGACATTATTGAGAGTGCAGAAGTCGAGTATATACAGACGCTGGGAAGAAGAAAGATTATGCGTGTCAGGTGAAATAATGAATCTATTCACATCTCCTCTCACTTTCGCAAGAAGAGAGCTTGATTTGGAGGAAGCCGAGTATGCCGTCTTTGGTGTGCCATTTGACAGCAGCGAGACATATAGAGGAGGCTCTCGAGAAGCACCAGCAGCTATAAGAGAAGCTTCCAGAGAGGTGGAGGACTATGACTTCCTTGAAGATTTTGACCTCCTCAGCCTCAGGATTGCTGATATAGGTGATGTTGAAGTTTCCTTTGGAGATGTAAAGGAGACAAAAACCAGAGTGAAGGAAACTGTAGCTGAGGTTTTAAGCAGAGGAGCAAAGCCTATTATTCTTGGCGGTGAACACACTATCTCTGCTTTTGCACTTGAAGGTTTTAAGAAAAAACCATTTTTTCTTTCCCTAGATGCTCATTTTGATTTCAGAGAAGAATACCTAGGTAACAGATATTCCCATGCCTGCACACTGAAGAGAGCTTCAGAGATAGCAGGGAAGGATAATGTTCTGACTGTTGGTGTGAGAAGCGCCTGCAGAGAGGAGCTTAATGCCGTAAGAGAGGAAGGAATTAAATTTATTCCCTTCGGTGAGTGTTACGATGTTGAAATGCTTGTGGCAAGGCTTTCAAAAGTGCTTAAGGGAAAAAAAGTTTATATGTCAATAGATATGGACTTCTTTGACCCGAAGGATGCCAAAGGGGTTTGCAATCCCGAGCCCCCTGGAATATTCTTTTTCGACTTTATTCTGATGCTTGCATTTCTGGGCGAGATTGATCTGGTAGCTCTTGATATCACAGAAGTGGCACCACGCTATGACAGCTACACACCTATACTTGCATCAAAAATCATCTTCAAGGTTCTTGCAAAATATCACAGACTAAAGAAAATGATTTAGTTCTGTCTGCTTCTTTGTTAGAGGGCTGGCATAGAAACCTCTTTCTTTAAGCTCATCTGAAAATTCCTCGGCAAAGCCATGTAAAGTGTAAATCACCTGAGGCGATGCCTTTTCTACGTAATTTACAAGACCATTGAAATCACTGTGGTCGCTTATGGCAAAAGCCTCATCTACTCTGAATTTGAATTTCGTTGCTCCATGCAGTGCCCAGCCGCTGAGAAGCGCCTCCTTGAAGTTCCCCTTTAAAGAATTTCTCGCTGCTGGCGGAAAGATAAGAACTCTATCCTCTTTTTCCTCTCTTATATTTTCAGAATAAAGCTCGTAGCCGCCAAGATTTACGCCGAGAGCTTCATATTTCTTGCAGTTCTCATAAACTGCTCTGTGGAGCCCGAGCTTATAATCCCCCGAGAGAAGCTTTATTATCTCCTGAGCTTTGCCTAGAGAGTAACCAAGAAGTACAGGCACATCACCCTTAGAAAAACAGTCTTCAATCCAATCTTTAATCTCTCCCAAAACATACTCACGGTCTGGCAGAATATAGAAGGGGCTTCCAAAAGTTGATTCAATTATAAGAATATCGCATCCTTCAACAACCCCCATGCCAGAGGTTTCTCCTCCCTCAAGATGAAGGTCACCTGTATAAATAACCTTGAAGCCATTCTCTATAACCACCTGAGAAGAACCCAACATGTGCCCTGAAGGTATTAACCTGAAGTTGACTCCTAGATTTTCAAATTTCTGCCCATAGGCAAGAGTAGAAAAGTGTTTTGAGAGTAACTCTCCTGTCTCTTCAGTGGAAATTACCTCACCAGAGACTTTCGAAGGTGCGTGGTCGGAATGAGCATGAGAAACAAAACTCAAACCCTCTGCCCTTCTCGGGTCGAGCAGTATTCTGGTGTCATCAACAAAAAGCTCCACTCCATTACCAAGGCAAATTATTTCTTCAACCTCCTTATCACTACTTCTTTCACTGTCTATATATTTGTTTTCATAAATGATTACTATTGCTAACTCCTAAAAATTCACATAGGGCCCGTAGCTCAGATGGTAGATCGCTCGCTTGGCATGCGAGAGGCCCCGGGTTCAAATCCCGGCGGGTCCATTTTCTATTTAAACATTTAGAAAATCACACCCCTCTAAATTTCTATATAAAACTACAATATTGAATTTACACGATTTCCTTTCGGCCTGTAATGTAGTAATGTAATAATCTACTTCTGTCAGCTGTGAAAAACATGCACAAATTTAAATCCAATTAAAGGGTCAATACTATATTAATGGAAAAAATATATGGAAATGCTATAATCCTCGATGGCAAGGACTTCGAAATAACTCGAGGATACATTGTAGTAAGAGATGGAAGAATTAAGGAGATAGGAGAGGGTAGACCTTCAAAGAGCTTTGAAGATTTGAAAAGAGGTATAGTATGCCCGAGCTTCACAAATGCTCATGTTCATACAGGAGACGCCTCTGCCCAGGACTATGGCATTTATAAAAGTATCGAGGAGAGGATAGGAGCAGAAGGATTAAAATTCAGAGTCATTGAAGACAAAGAAAAAGTTAAGGCTGGCATAGAGTATGCCCTAAAAGAGATGAAATTGCAGGGTACGGGTGCCTTTGCAGACTTCAGAGAGGGAGGAATAGAAGGAGTAAAACTCCTAAAAGATGCCCTCGATAAAATAAAAATAAAGGGAGTAATCCTCGGCAGATTGAATGGAGATACTCCAGAAAAGGTTCTTGAATATTCCCATGGCTTTGGAATAAGTAGCACTGACGCATACAACTTTGATACATTCAGAAATCTTCGAGAACTTGCCAAAAATGAAAAAAAACTCTTTGCACTGCATGCAGGTGAAGTTAAAGACGACATAAAAGAAGCTTTAAAGCTCAGGCCTGATTTTATTGTCCATCTGACCCAGGCAGATGAAGAAAGTCTTGAAGAGATATTCAAAAGTAAGACAAAAGCTGTATTATGCCCAAGAGCCAATGCCACACTGGCCGTTGGCCTGCCCAGAATAAAGGACATTCTTGAAAATACTCTCACTGCTATTGGCACAGACAATGTTATGATCAACTCCCTCAGTATGCTCAGAGAGGCTGAGTTTATATTTAAAATAGCAAGGGCACAGAGTAGAGATTACAGATTCAGTGCAGCCGATGTGCTCAAAGCTGCAACGATTAACGGAAGAAAAGTTTTAAAGCTGGATGACAATTCCCTTGAAGAGGATAACATTGCAGACTTTATTGTATTCAAAAACAACAGATATATATATAACCCTACATTAGGAATTATACATAGATTTGAAAAGAGTGATATTATTAAAATTATAACGGAGGAATGAGGTTGTACAGGAAAATTCTTATACCCACCGATGGATCAGATACAGCTAATAAGGCAGTTACCCATGCCATAAACCTCGCAGAGGCTCTGAATGCAGAACTTCATGCCATGTATGTGGTTGACATAAGCGCTTTTGCAGGTCTTCCAACGGAGATAGTATGGGAAAATATGAAAAATTTACTGAAGTCTGAAAGTGATACTGCCATGAAATATATAGAGAAAAAAGCAACTGAAAAGGAAATAAAGTTTGAAAAAATTGTAAAAGAAGGAGTTCCTGCTAAGGAAATAGTGAAAACAGCTAAAGAGATTCAGGCTGACCTTATTGTTATGGGTACCTCTGGAAGAACAGGTTTAGATAAATTTCTTCTTGGTAGTGTTGCAGAGAAGATTATAAGAACCTCTCCCTGTCCTGTCCTAGTCGTACACAAATAAGTTGAGGTGGAATCCGTGAAAGTCAGAGAGATTATGACAGATATGGTGATTTCTGTCAAAATTCCTGGAAGCAGGGCTGATGCTATAAAAAAAATACTAAAAGAGAATATCTCCTGTTTACCTGTTGTAAAGAGAGGTACAAAAGAACTTATTGGCATAGTTACAAGAGAAGATTTTGCTAGAAATCCGGAAGAGGAACAGCTGGCTCTACTGATGACAAGAGATGTAAAAACTATTTCACCCGAGGCTGATATCAGGGAAGCTGTAGAAATATTCTCCAGTGGAGAGTTTAGAAGACTTCCTGTAGTTGAGAATTCCGAGCTTGTGGGACTAATAACAGTAAGTGATATTGTCTGGCGTTATATATCAAAACTTGACCTTACATATCCGGTTGAGAAGTATATGGCAAGTAAGATAACCAGCATATGGGAGAAAACACCCCTGAAGGTAACCTACGAAATTATGCATCTTTCTAGAGAAAGAGCCATACCTATTCTAAATGATGAAGGTAAATTTACTGGAATTATTGGAGATACTGACCTTCTTAAAGTTCTTGAAGTTAGTGAAAGTACAGTTAAATCCGAGCTCTCGGGAGGTACAGAAGGCGATAAATGGGGCTGGGATACCAAGAATATAATATATATTACAAAAAAACGTCTTGAATTTCCTGACAAGGTAGTAAAGGATATTATGGTTGAGAAGGTTGTTATTGTTAGAAAAAAGACAGCTATAAATGAAGCAGCAAAAAGAATGGCAAAAAATAGAATAGAACAGATTCCTGTTATAAATGCAGAGGGAGACCTTATAGGGATTGTAAGAGATAATGATATGATTAAGGCTTTACTTTAACTGCAGGTTTTTATATGCACGAAAAAATTATTGAGATAGCTGTCAGACGAGGCTTCCTTTATCCCAGTTTTGAAATTTATGGAGGACTGAGTGGTTTTTATGACTATGGCCCGCTCGGTGCACTCCTGAAGAAGAATATAGAGGATCTGTGGAGAAACTACTTCTGCCTTCAGGAGGGCTTCTTGGAAATATCCTCACCCACAATATCACCAGAGGAAATCTTTATAGCATCAGGACACACTGGAAACTTCACTGACCCCATAGTCAAATGCACAAAATGTGGTAACTTCTTCAGAGCAGACCATCTTCTTCAGTCTTATGACATAGAGGCAGAAGGGCTCAACTCCGATAAAATAGACCGTTTAATAAAAGAAAGGAATATAAAATGTCCCGATTGTTCTGGCAGTCTAGGTAAGGTTAAAACCTTCAATCTAATGTTCAAAACCTACATCAGTCCTGGAAAAGGCAAAGTTGGCTATCTTCGTCCAGAAACTGCCCAAAGTATGTTCATACTTTTCACAAGACTCTATAACTTCTATAGAAGAAAACTTCCATTTGGAGTAGCTCAGATAGGCAGGGCTTATAGGAATGAAATTTCGCCCAGGCAGGGTCTTATCAGGCTGAGAGAATTTACCCAAGCTGAAGTTGAAATATTTATTGACCCCAAAAATAATAATCACACAAAATTTCAGCAGTATGCAGAGGAGAAGGTGAGGCTTCTACCCAGAGATAGAGATGATACTATTGAAATCACTGCAAGAGAATCTGTTGACTTGGGAATTGTCGCTCATGAATTCCTCTCCTATTATATTGTACACACTAAAAATTTCCTGCTTGCCTGCGGTATTCCTGAAGAAAAGCTAAGATTCAGACAGCATCTTTTAGAAGAGATGGCACATTATGCGAGAGACTGCTGGGATGCAGAGATTTATACCAGACAATTCGGCTGGATTGAAGTAGTTGGTATTGCTGACAGAACAGACTATGACCTCAGGGCACATGAAAAAGGGAGCGGGACGGAGCTAAAAGCTTTTAGAGAATATGTTAAACCAGAAATTGTCAGAGAAATTAAGATTGAACCATTGATGAATAAGCTTGGGCCAGCTTTCAAATCAAAGGCAGGAGATATTGCAGAGAAAATAAGAAATCTCTCCCCAGAAGATACTGGAGATGAGATAAAGATTGAACTGGAAGGAGACGTTTATACTATCAGTAGAGAGTATTTCTGTATAAAAGAGACTAAAAAGAAAATTACTGGTGAAAAATTTAATCCTCATGTTATTGAGCCCAGTTTTGGTATAGATAGAATTTTTTATTCCATACTTGAAACATCTTACATTGAGAGGGAAGGAAAAAATATTCTGAAAATTTCCCCAGTACTGGCTCCAATGAAAGTTTCAATCTTCCCACTTGTGAAGAAGGAACCTCTACCAGAGATTGCTCTGGATATTTCTGACAAAATAAAAAGAAAAAGTATTTTTACATCCTATGATGAGAATGATTCCATAGGAAGAAGATATGCCAGAAGCGACGAAGTAGGAATTCCATATTCTATAACAATCGACTTTGATGGTGTAGAAAGTAAAACGGTTACTTTAAGAGATAGAGATACAACCGAACAGGTTAGAATTAAAACAGATAAAGTTCCAGCTTTTATTAAAAAGCTTGTAGATGGAGACCTGAAGTTCAGAGATATTAAAGAAGCTCATTAATTTTCCTTATAGCATCAAGAATTTCATTGATTATTCTAATATCTTTTTCAGTCTTTAAGCGCTCCATAAGCTCTCCTCTTTTAGAAATTATAACTTCAGAATAGCCTGAATCATTAGATTCTACTGTCTTCTTCTTTTTTTCTTCACCCTCCTTAACAATAACAACTTCACCACATTCTGGACAGAAAGTTTTGTTGTTCTGCCTGAAAATAGGGAAGCTGCAGTTTGGGCAGTGATATGCCAGCATAGTTGCTCCAGAAAGGAGATACTCCGCCATCTTTTTTATAGAAGAATCTTCTACCATAGAATAAATCTAAACGTTAACCTTTTATAATAATTAAAACTTACAGATAGTATAATTCTTATATACGATTTTTGATATAAGGAGGAATAAGTATGACTGATGAAGAGACTAAAGTTGAACAGATATGTAAAGTGTTAAGCCAGTTAATTGAAGATACCTCGGTTCCTAGGAACATCCGGAGAGCTGCAGAAGAAGCAAAAACTACACTTCTCAATAAAAGTAAAGACATAGGAGTAAGGGTAAGTTCAGCTATATATATCCTAGAAGAGATAAGCAATGATAGAAATCTGCCTCTACATGCTAGAACTCTCATCTGGAATGTCAGCAGTGAACTAGAAACTGTAAAAATATGAAAGAAGATATTATCTTTACTGTAAATTCCCTAAATTATTTAAAGTCAGATGATTTGAAGGTAATATCTAGGAGTATTCCATATAAAAAACTTGAGAATTTACTAAATACATTAATTATAGAGAATAAAATACTTCTTCTAAAAAAAGAAGAGAACAGGATAGATGAAGAAATTTTTATTCCTGGTCCGTATGGAGAATCTGAAGAAGCTAAAATATTACTAGAAGGGGAAAGTAGTAGAGATATAAATGATATATATTGGAATAAATTGATGAAAAGAGTGAAAGAAGATATAAAAAAAGAAATTAAAAATCTTAAGATTGAAATAATAAAACTCTATGATACTCCCGAAAATCTTGAAAAGAAATATTTCGACGTTTCAATAAAATATCATAATTATTACAGCTTTTTTTTCAATATAAACTTGAATAAAAGTCTAAAAATGAAAATTTACCTTGAAGAATTTGAAGGACTGATAGGAAATATAAGAGAAATTAGAAAACTTCTTGATAATCTGGAGTACTGACACACCCCTATATTTCCAGTAGAACTTAAAAGAGTAATAAAATATAGTGATATAAAAATTGAGAGTAATAAAATAGCCATTAAATACTTTATATATTATCATATATAAATCTTCTGAACTAATATATTAATAATACATTTCACAATAATGCTTCCAGTAGAAACAATGGGGTCTCTGTAGTAGTATAGTAAGCAGGCTCCACAAGAAATAAAGCTAGGGTAGACATAAGGAATATATATACTGGCTACGAAAGAATACCTGCTTTTACCAATGCTAATTTGGTTGAGGAGATATTGGTTATGGATAGCAAAAGCATTTTTACTGGAATATTTGAACCTTTTCTAAAGAAGCAGCCTATATTTGAGGATAGGGAGGTATTAAGACATTCTTACACTCCAGATGAATTGCCTCACAGAGAGGAAGAAATAAAATATTTGGCTTCTCTTATAGCTCCTTCGCTTAAAGAGGAGACTCCCTCTAATGTGCTTATATATGGCAAGAGTGGAACAGGGAAAACAATAGTGACAAAGTTTGTGTGCAGTGAACTTGAGAGAGCAAGCTCAAAAGTTGATTTTAATATAAAAACTGTATATATAAATTGTGAACTTGTAAACACCCAGTATAGAATTCTCTGTACTCTTGCAAATGAGTTTGGAAAGAATGTTCCTTTTACAGGCTGGCCTACAGATAAAGTTTATGACTCTTTCAAGGAGGGAGCGGATAGTGAAAATAATATTATAATAGTTGTTCTGGATGAAATAGATAGAATAGTGGGCAAACATGGAGATTCAGTTTTATATTATCTGACAAGAATAAACTCTGAACTAAAAAATTCGAAATTGAGTGTCATAGGTATATCAAATGACCTCAAATTTACAGATTATCTAGATAATAGAGTTTTAAGTACCCTTGGAAGGGAGGAAATAATTTTCAAGCCTTATAATGCAAAACAACTTGAAGATATTCTCAAGAGAAGGGCTGAGCTCGCCTTTTTGGAAGGTTCTTTCGATGAGTATGTTATACCTCTATGCTCTGCTCTTGCTGCTCGTGACCATGGTGACGCAAGAAAGGCCCTTGACCTTTTGAGAGTTAGTGGAGAGGTGGCTGAAAGGGAAAATGCAAGTATAGTTATAGAAAGGCATGTCAGAAAAGCTAACAACAAGATTGAATCGGACAATATAGTTGAAGCTATCCAGACACTTCCAACCCATTCAAAACTTTTACTCTATGCCGTGATTTATCTCGAGGAGAGGAAGGAGAAGTTTATAAGCACAGGTAAAATTTATGATGTATATGCAGGTCTGTGCAAGTATGTTTCAATAGATCCACTTACTCAGAGAAGAGTATCAGATTTAATTTCAGAGCTTGATCTTCTTGGTATTCTCAACTCTAAAGTAATAAGTAAGGGAAGATATGGAAGAACAAAAGAGATAAAGCTTGAAGTACCAATCTTAAGAATAAAAGATTGTATTCTTGAAGATGTAAGGCTCAGTAGTCTGAGGAATTATATAATCACTCAGAGATTATTGCTATAATGTTAATATTTCTCAGGATAACAGTATGAATAAAACGGAAATTCTATGCAAGTTTCTAGATTGTGATATAAATATCCATCCTTCTGCACTTGGAGAACTTAGACAGCTTTGCTCTTCAGAACTGGATATGAACAAGATTCTGGATATCACAAAGCGGAATGGTACTTCCGTTATAACCCAAGAACTTCTTGATGAAATAAAAAATGGAAAGGAAAAAAAACCAGTAATTATAATTAAAAGAAGAAAAAAAGCAATAGCTGAGGAATATGATGCTGATATAAAAATAAGTCGTAGTAAGGACATAACTTCAAAAAGTTTCACTTCAGGTAATATAAATAATTTTGTTAATTTTTTTAACCATAGATATGAAGTTCTGGGTAAAGTTCTGAAAAACAGGCAGTCTCTTACAGGTTCAAATCTAATTGAGATTGTGAAAAATCACTTTCCATCTGAGAGTTCCATTATCGGTATAGTGAATAGTAAAAAGGAAACAAAAAGGGGGCATATCTTAATTGAGCTTGAAGACCCCAGTGGAATATCCAATGCATTGATACTGAATAAAAATGAAGATTTAAAAAAGATTTCCACTGAGATAGTAACAGATGAGATAATAGGATTGAAAGGAAAATATGGCAAAGACCTCTTTATTGTTAATGAGATTTTCTTTCCAGATGTTCCTATTAACAGGGAGGTTAGGAAGAGCCCCGACCCTGTTGTTGCAGTTCTTATTTCAGATTTGCATGTAGGAAGTACTAAATTCCTTGATGATGTTTTTCTCAGATTTATAAAATGGCTTCGTATGGAAGAAGGTAACAGTTCCCAGAGAGAGCTTGCTTCGAAGGTTAAATATATTGTTATTGGAGGAGACATTGTTGATGGAGTTGGGATTTACCCTGAGCAGAAGGAAGAACTTGTTATCAGGGATATTCATAAACAGTATTCTAAATTCTATGAATATCTCAGTATGATTCCCGATTATATTGAAATTATTATAATGCCAGGCAACCACGATGCCACAAGGCAGGCAGAACCCCAACCTGCTATAAGTAAAGATTTTGTCCAAGAATACTATGACGACCCAAGAATTCACATGACAGGTAACCCTTTAACAGCAGAGCTTCATGGCGTTAGAGTGGTGAGCTACCATGGGAGAAGTCTTGATGATATAATCTCAGCCATACCTGGCATGAGCTATACAAAGCCAGCCAAAGCCATGCTCAGCCTTCTGAAGAAAAGGCATCTATCTCCAATTTATGGGGGAAGGGTGCCTCTGGCTCCAGAGAATACTGATTACCTAATACTTGAAGAGTTACCCGAAATTCTTCACATGGGTCATGTTCATACTTTTGACTATATCACCTACAGAAATACTCTGGTAATAAACTCTGGCACTTTTCAGTCACAAACTTCCTTCCAGAAAAAGGTGAATCTTCAGCCTACACCTGGAAAAATACCTGTTATTGACCTGCAGACTCTCAAAATTGTGAAAATGGAGTTCATCTGATATGGAAAGTTATTTTCGGTCACTGGAAGAAGGGGTGAAGAGAGCATATAGTATAGCTCTGAAAGCCAGAAGTAAAGGTTTTGACCCGGAACTTGAACCTGAGATACCCTTTGCCAAGGATATGGCAGAGCGTGTTGAAGGTCTGGTTGGACCGAAAGGGGTTGCACCTAGAATAAGAGAGCTCGTTGAGGAGATGAGTAATGAGGAGGCAGCAATAAAGATAGCTGGAGAGATTGTTAAGGGAAAATTCGGGAAATTTGAAGATAACGAAAAAACGGCTGAGCAGGCTCTTAGAACTTCTCTTGCTTTGATAACAGAAGGAATTGTAGCTGCACCACTTGAAGGTATAGTAAAGGTGAGGATTAAAAAAAATAGTGATGGTACAAATTACCTTGCCATATATTTTGCAGGACCTATAAGGTCAGCCGGTGGCTCTGCTCAGGCTCTTGCTGTGCTTGTAGGTGATGCCATAAGAGTAGGTCTAGGTCTTAATTCTTATAAACCTACTGATGATGAGATAGAGAGGTTTGTTGAGGAGGTTGACCTTTACAATACCGAGGCTGCAAGGTTGCAGTATCATCCAGAACCACAGGATATAAGAAAAGCTGTAAAAAATATACCAGTGGAGATAACAGGAGAGCCAACAGAAAAGGTTGAGGTGAGTGGTTATAGAAATCTTGAGAGGATTGAGACCAATTCTCTGAGAGGAGGCGCTGTGCTTGTTCTTGCTGAGGGTGTGCTCCAGAAGGTAGGCAAGATTTTGAAGTACGTGAATAAGCTGGGCTTTGAAAGCTGGGAATGGCTTGGCGAGTTTGCTGCCTCAAGAGTTACAGATGACAGTGAAGAGAAGGATGTTAAAATAGAGCCCAGTTTCAAATATATCAAGGAGCTTGTGGCAGGCAGACCTGTACTCTCCCATCCCTCGGAAAAAGGAGGCTTCAGACTTCGCTATGGCAGGAGCAGAAACTCTGGTTTCGCTGCCATGAGCATGCATCCTGCGACTATGGTTCTGACTGATGACTTTATAGCTATAGGCACTCAGCTGAAGACAGAGAGGCCTGGCAAGGGTACAGCTGTTACTCCCTGTGATACAATTGATGGGCCAATAGTCAGGCTTAAGGATGGAAGTGTTTTGAGGATTGAGAGCTATTCTCAGGCTTTAAAAATAAGGGAAGATGTGGACGAAATACTCTTTATGGGAGATATTCTGGTGAATTATGGGGATTTCCTTGAAAACAATCATATTCTAATTCCTGCTGGTTACTGCGAGGAGTGGTGGGTTCAAGAGCTTGAGAGAGAGAAAAAGAGTAAGTATACAGAATATCTGGACATTGAAAATATTCCTGATGAAGAAATTGCCATCAGAATTTCAGAAGAGCTTGGAATCCCCATTCATCCACGCTATACATACTTCTACCATGATTTAACCCTTGAAGAAATGAAATTGCTCTACGACATGCTGAAAAAGGGTGAAGTCAGGGATGAAAAACTCTATATTCCTTTGCAAGAAAAGCATCTTCTTGAGTTTATTGGTGTGCCCCACAGGATTGAAGATGGCTATATTGTTCTTCAGGAATTTAAATCCCTTCTTTATTGTTTTGGTCTGGTAAATGGAAACTTTGAGGAGGCATATTCAAGGGTAGAGAGTACCATGGAACTTGTAAATTCCTTTGGAATTAAGGTAATGGAGAAGGCACCGAGTTATATAGGTCTCAGGATGGGCAGACCTGAAAAGGCAAAAGAAAGAAAGATGTCTCCTGCTGTAAATGTTCTATTTCCCATAGGCAGAAATGGAGGAAAAACAAGGGAGGTAGAGAAGGCAACCAGAAAGGGTAAAATTAAGATTGAAGTTGTGTATAGATACTGTGAGAGCTGTTCAAAGGTAGGTATAACAACTCTCTGCCAGCGCTGTGGTGAACCCACAGTTTTTAAAAGAAAATGCCAGAGTTGTGGATACACAGGGGATATAAGTGAAAGCACATGCCCGAAATGTAGCTCCAGATTGAATATGTATTCTGAACGTGACATTGACATTAAAATTCTATATGAAAGAGCGAAAGCAAGAGTGGGCAGCTCTGGTAGAGAGGTTGTCAAAGGTATAATCGGAATGACATCTCTCTATAAGATCCCAGAGCCTATTGAGAAAGGGCTTCTCAGAGCTAGACACGGAGTATATGTTTTCAAGGATGGTACAATAAGATTTGACTCTACAGATATACCTTTGACACACTTCAGACCCAGAGAGGTAATGGTAAGTCTTGAGATACTGAAAATGCTGGGTTATGACAGAGACCATAAGGGTGAACCTCTTGTGGATGAGGAGCAGATTGTTGAGCTCAAGCCTCAAGATATTATACTTCCTCTTTCTGGTGCAGATTATCTTCTTAAAGTTACAAAGTTTATTGACGAACTGCTGGTTAAGCTCTATGGAGTTGAGCCATACTACAGGGCTGAAAAAAAAGAAGACCTTGTCGGGCATCTTGTGCTGGGGCTTGCACCACATACTTCAGCAGCCATTCTTGGAAGGATTGCTGGTTTCTCAAAAGCTAATGCAACTTATGCTCATCCCTATTTTCATGCAGCAAAGAGAAGAAACTGTTTTCATCCAGATGAAAAAATTTATGTGCATGGAAAAGGATATATCAGTCTCAGACATCTAGTGAGCTATTGCAGTGAAAAATCAGGGGACAGTTTTGGAACTAAAATACTTATGCCTGAAGATAGCATCTTTGTTTCTGCCTATAATTTATCTAAAAGAAGAATTATCAAAGGTGAGGTAAAGGAAGTTTCTATTCATATCTCACCAGATTATCTGATATATCTTAAAACCCATAGTGGTAGAGAAATTAGAGTAACCCCTGACCACAGATTTCCTGTTTTCTTCAAGAATAAGATTGGGGAGAAACATGCAATGGATATGAAGGTTGGAGAATTACTTATTTCTCTTAATGAAGTAGATAAGGAAAATAGTAATATTTTGTTTGATGAGATAGTTGAGAGAAAAACAATTCCATCAGATTCCTCTTATGTGATTTCTCTGAATGTAGAACCTTCTCATATTGTATCTGTAAATAATATATTTGTATATAACTGTGATGGCGATGAGGATGGAGTTTTTCTTTTAATGGATGCTCTTCTTAATTTTTCAAAGAAGTTTTTGCCTTCAACAAGAGGAAGTACAATGGATGCTCCTCTTGTTCTTACAACTCATCTTGATCCAAGTGAAGTGGACCACGAAGCGCATAATATAGATATCGTTTCTAAGTATCCTCTCGAATTTTATGAGGCAACACTCAGGTATGTAAAGCCGCAGGAATTTGAGAATATTATAGAAACAGTATCTTCTCGCTTGGGAACTGACGAAGCTTATTATAATCTTGGTTTTACCCATGATACCAGTGATATAAATCTTGCTCCTTTGACATCTGCCTACAAAACCCTTGGAGAAATGACTGAAAAACTTGAGAAGCAGCTTGCTCTTGGAAAGAAAATTAGAGCAGTAGACGAACAGGATGTGGCAAGAAGGGTGATTGAAACACACTTTTTACCTGACCTTGCAGGCAATCTGAGAGCATTCTCGACACAGAGGGTGAGGTGTGTTAAGTGCAATACAAAATACAGGAGAATACCTCTGACAGGCAAGTGCAGGCGCTGTGGAGGCAAGCTTGTTCTTACTGTGTCGAGAGGAGGTGTGGAGAAGTATTTACATATCACAGAAGACCTTATTCAGCGATATTCTCTGGAGAGTTATCTGAAACAGAGGGTGGAGATTCTCAGAATGAGTATAGCTTCTCTCTTTGACGATGAGAGTGTGGAGCAGAAGAGTTTGAAGGATTTCTTCAAGACTGAGTGAAGGAATACTCTATATTTACTCCCGCTTTAACTTTCATTTCTCCAGGCTCTACTGGAGTTACTCCTTTCATTGCTTCAGTCATTGGGGTGTATATGGGAATAGGATGATATGAGTAACTTTCTGTTACTTTTATGGGCTTACCAAGTGTGACATTTAGGGCACCAGCTATGACTTCTGCCTTTGATGTTGCATCTTTCACAGCCTCTTTAAGGGCAACAGCCTTAAGTTCTGTTGATTTATTTTTACTAAATCTGAAGTATACCCCTTGTAATCTATTCGCACCAGCTTCAAACCCTTTATCTATGACCATTCCTACAAGACTCATATTTTTAAGGGTTATCGTAAAGCTGGTTATGGCTTTGTAACCAACAATTTTCTGCTCATTTTTGGTATATAAGTAAACTGGAGATATAATTAAAGTGGAGGTTTTAATTTCTGTTTTATTAATTCCAAGACCATTAAATACCGCCACAAGATTTCTGCTCAGTTTAGAATTCGATTCCGAGGTTTTCATTGAGGTATTTTCCCTAGTTTCAACGCCAAGGTTGAGCACAGCTGTGTCAGGCACTCCCATAACTATGCCTTGACCTGAAACAGAAATTGTGTTGTTTGATTTTGGATAACCTGATGAGCTCTGGGTGTTTGTCTGCAGGCAACCTGCTGAAATTAGAATAACAATGAGAAGAAGAATGATACCCCCAGTTCTCATAAGTTTAATTTGAAATTGATATTACTTATAATTTTCTACACATGATTCAGCTTTAACTCATAAATAATATAAAATGAGAAGAAATTTTTAAATAGGCAGCCTGTATAAAAATACCTATGCGTAATCCAGTCCGCATCACCATAGCTCTTGATAAGGATACAAGTAAGCTCCTTGAAGAGCTTAAAGCTGAGACAAAGTTATCTCAGAGTGAACTTCTCAGAAGAGCCCTCAAGCACTTTGCAGAGCAGAGGAAAGGTAGGAATATTGAAAAGAGCAGGGTTGAAACATATATAGATATGCTTGGCCATGGAGAGCATGTTATACTTGATGTTGACCACTGGCAGCTATTTCTCGGGCTCATTGGTGAAGGTACCGGGCAGGAGGAGTTTTGGGAAGCTCATCTTAGAGTTGCAAGTTCACATGCGGAACAGCTGAAGGAGAAGATAAAAACACCCTATGAATTAATAAAACGTCTTGAAGCATGTAATTTCTTTAAACTCAGTCATACTGATGAGAAAGATTTAACTCTTATTTTCGGTTCTGAGACTGCGAGAAAGTTTATAAGAACTTTTCTTGAAGAGATTTTCAAGGATATAGGGTTCAATGTAGAGATAAAGGAAGATTTTACAAAACTGAGAGTAAAAGTGCTGGATTAGGTTCAGTATAGCATCGCATATCCTGAGGGCAATCTTCTACACCTCTCTATTTTTATAATTGTACCTTTCTTTCAGACATTTAAAGGCAACATCTTTCTCTATATCTCTTTTTAAGTCTCCTGCAGAGCCTTCACCCAGAACATCGAGCCCTCTGATAACAACTGCAGCTATTCCTTCGCTACCTTCCCCCATTACAGCATTTGCCATTGAAGCAATATTGTCAGCCATAGCCACTCTTGTAACTTTCAGCTCTTCCCCGAATAGGTCCCTTTCCCCTCTTCTGTCTTGGAGGGCTTCAACGCCTGAGCAGCCTATTGCAACGCCAACAGAGCCAGCTCTGAAACTTCTTCCAAAAGAGTCAGCTATAATCACCCCTATTCTAATCTTAAACATATCTTCAAGAGCTTTTCTTATCTGCTCCGCACTTCTGTCAGGATTCTCCGGCAGTAGTTTGGCTCTATTTTCTCCCACGTTGCTCATGTCAACTCCCGCATTGGCGCATACAAAACCCTGATTTGTGTTCACAAGAAGAAAGCCTTCTCCAAGATAGAGAATATTCTCTGTCTCTCTGAGAATAAGCTCTACAAGCCTAGGTTCCTTATCTGTAATTTCTGCTATTTTTAAAGCTTTTGAACCCGGTTTTATATTGCTCAGTGTGTAAACCCTACCTTCGGCTTTTGCAACTATCTTCTCAGTAATGACCGCGATATCGCCATTCTTCAGAACCAGTTTTGATTTTTCAAGAGAATTAACTATGAGCTTTATTATATTATCTCCTCTTCTTACAAGTGGGAAATTTGAAATAGGAAAAATCTCTACATTCATAACAGAACTTCTTTTATAGTTGCCCTCGTTAGAGCTTTTTAAAATTCAGAATGAAGGTCTCCTTTTTAACCTATGGTTGCACCATGAATCAGGGCGACACAGAAATACTTAAAGGTCTAGTTGCGCAGAGACACAGAATATGTGCAATTGAGGAAAGCGATACAGTTGTTATAAACTCCTGTGCTGTTTTAGGCTTTACTGAAAGGAAGATATTGAAGAAAATTATGGAGTTCAGGGCTCAAGGCAAAAAGGTGCTTGTTGCAGGGTGTCTGTCTGCATATGCTCCCGAAAAGGTTATTGAAGCTGGTGCCGATTCTATTCTCACTCCCCATGAACTTTCCCTTGTTAATCACAGACTTGATTCTTCTGAAATTATTGAAAACCGGGAAAAGACTAGGAATGAATATCCAAAGATAAGGTATGAGGGTAGTTCTATAGCAATAATTCCAATTGCGGAGGGATGTCTTGGAAGATGCAGCTACTGTGCCACGAGGCTTGCCAGAGGAAGGCTAAGGAGTTTTCCTCAGGAGACCATAATTTCTGAGGTTTCAGAAGCTATAGCTCAGGGTTACAGGGAGATACAGCTCACAGCTCAGGACACGGGAGTCTATGGTTATGGTGGCAGGGATAGACTTCCTCAACTGCTGCATAAAGTAGTTAATCTTGATGGCGATTTCAGAGTGAGGGTTGGAATGATGAACCCCACTTTTGCACTGAAAATTCTTGATGAGCTTGTGGAGATTTATAAAAACAGGAAGATTTACAAATTTCTTCATCTGCCTGTGCAGAGTGGCGACAATACCGTTCTGAAACACATGAGGCGTGGCTATTCTGTGGAAGATTTCAGGGAGATTGTGAGAACTTTCAGAGATAATTTCCGGAGATTCAGTATATCCACAGATATTATAGCGGGGTATCCTGTGGAGAACAGTGCATCCTTTGAGGCTACTTTGAGTCTGATTGAGGAGATTAAACCAGAGATTATAAATATAACAAGATTTTCTCCCAGAGAGGGTACTGAAGCAGCAGACCTCGAGGATATTCATGATTATATAAAAAAGGAACGTTCAAGAAGGCTCAGTGAAATGATGAAAAGAATAGGTTATGAGAATAATAAGCGATTTATCGGTAAAAGGCTGAAAGTTCTCATAACAAAGCCTGGGAAGAATAATACATTACTTGCAAGGAGTGATTCCTATAATCTGGTGGTTGTCAAAGAGGGCAAAATTGGAGAATTCAGGGAAATAACTGTAAAGACTGCAAAATCAACATATATGATTGCATAGTTCAGCTATTTAGACAGCATCTCATTAAGCTCTTTCTCCTGAATATGGCCCTCGACTTTAATATTTATCTTCCCAATATCCCCAAGAGTCTGAAGCTTTTCCTTTATCTGCATGGAGAGTTGAACGCCAAGAGGGCAGAATGGTGAGGATGGTACAAAAGTGAGTGAGATATAATCTTCTTCAACCTTCAAATCCCCGATAAACCCCATTTCATGATCCTCTGGGTAAGGAAACCCACCTCTTTAGAGGCTGTCTGACAATTCAATATCAGTGGTTAAAACCTAAATTTGGCACTTTGCTCCGCTAACTTATTCGAAAAGTTAATTTGACAGAAGCCGGAAATAT